>OGYX01001207.1_pt1 | contig 18914 bp, 16 predicted proteins | sample 1576601 | NCBI WGS metagenome assembly OGYX01 (sample SAMEA3541561, study PRJEB24748) | human gut metagenome | biome: human gut; feature: human-associated habitat; material: faeces | place: China | collected 2012 | reverse complement strand
TATCCGGGCGGACCGGAGAAATCTTCTCGATCATATCCGCGATCAAATTGGTGTTCCTGATCACAACTTCATACGCTTTTTCCGAACCAAGGTAGGCAAATTCATCCAGCATTTCCTCCGTTGTACGAAGGTATAGTGGTGCCTGCTTATCGGCATCTCCAAATCCTTTTCCTGCCATGATGATCCGGCGGTATACCTCATCTTCCGGATCCATGAAATGTACGTCACAGGTTCCCACGACCGGTTTGTGGAACTGCTCCCCAAGATGCACGATCTTCCGGTTCAGATCCATGATATCTTCCATAGAATTGACCGAAGTTACTTTGTCACTCTCTACCATAAATGCATTGTTTCCAAGCGGCTGGATTTCCAGATAGTCATAAAAATCCACGATCTTCGCGATCGTCTCATCCGGCTTTCCATCCAGAAGTGCACGGTAAAGCTCTCCGGCTTCGCAGGCACTTCCCACGATCAGACCTTCCCGGTGCTCATTTAACACACTTTTCGGGATACGGGGTCTGCGGTTATAGTAAACCAGATGGGATGCTGAAACAAGCTGATACAAATTCACACGACCAATGTCATTTCTTGCAAGAATAATGACATGATAAGTCGGAAGCTTTTTAATAGAATCCGGGTTCAGATCCCCAAATTCATTAACTTTTGCAAGCGTTGTCAGTTCCCGTTCTTTGAGCATCTGCACAAATTTCACAAAGATTTCTGCCGTGCAACCTGCATCATCAACTGCGCGGTGATGATTCTCCAGGGAAATATTTAAAGCTTTTGCAACGGTATCCAGCTTGAAACGGTTCAGTGCCGGAAGAAGGACACGGGCAAGTGCAACGGTATCTACATAAGTAAAATCAGCCTCAATCTTCTGCCTTTTGCAGTTCTGCTCGATAAATCCCACATCAAAAGAAGCATTATGCGCCACCAGAACCGCATCGCCAATAAATTCTATAAACTGCGGCAAGATCGTCTCAATATCCGGCGAATCGATGACCATCTCATCGGTGATGCCGGTAAGTTCCGTGATACGGAACGGGATCGGACGTTTCGGATTGACAAAGGTACTGAACTTATCTGTGATCTTCCCGTCTTCCACTTTTACCGCGCCAATCTCGATGATCCGGTCAGTCACAGCGGAAAAACCGGTTGTCTCGATATCGAATACCACGTAAGTGCCTTCCAGATCCTGTCCCTTTTCGTTCTCTGCGATCTTAGTCAGATCATCTACCAGATATCCTTCCACTCCATAAATAACTTTAAATGGATCATCTTTATCCAGATCCTCGATCACATGATTGGCATCGGTAAACCCCTGCACCACACCATGATCGGTGATCGCAATCGCCGGGTGCCCCCAGTCATGTGCTCGCTTTACCAGATCTCTTGCCTCGGAAACACCATCCATATCGCTCATCTTGGTATGGCAGTGAAGCTCCACGCGTTTTTCCGGATACTTGTCTTTTCTTGTTACACGGAAATCCGAAGTTTTGCGGATTCCGGTTACAGAACCAATGGTCAGCTCTCCATCAAATTTATCAATCGTCGTAACTCCTTTGATTTTCAGAAATACACCTTTTTTAATCTCCGCAAGCAGATCCGGGAGCTGGTCATTGCGGGTAAACATCTTGACCATGATCGTGTCGGTAAAGTCGGTCACGGCAAACATGACGATTGTCTTTTCGTTCCGGATCTCACGGGTATCAAAGCTGATCACCTGTCCCCGGAAAGTAATCTCACCCATCTCTCCGGTAACTGTCTTCAGCTCGATCGGCATGTCGTCAAAGTCCCGTCCATAGATTACGTTCGGGTCATCGGAGCGCTTGAGCGGATAATCCCGACGCACAAAGCTTCCCTTGCCACTTTTGAACCCACTGGACTTTCCTGCAAATTCCTGCTTTTTCGGAGTCTCCGGTTTCTTCTGTTCCTGTTTATTCTGCGTACTTGATGCATCTGCTTCTTTAACGGCATCTTCTGCTTTTTCCGCTTTCTTCTTTGATACGCCTTCCGTTTCTTTTGCTTTTGCCGCCTCTTCCGTGGCATGCTGTGCCTGCAGCTTCTGATTCCTTTCCCTGATCGCATCTACTTCCTGCTGAAGCTGCATTTCATTGAATTTCTTGTATTTGCTCTCTCCTACTTCTTCATAATCAATTTCTACATCCACCGGCACGTGGAAACGGTTCTCAAAGACATCCTTCAGATAGCTGGTGATCTCGCTGTTCTTTCCCTCTGCAACAATCGTGTCCGCCATAGTCAGACACATAGTACGCTCCCCTTCGAAACGGCACTTTGCCTTCTGGAACATATTTTTCTCCAGCACACTTTTCTGCTCCAGCTCAAAAAGAATACTCTCCTTGTAGGCATGCATCAGGTTCTCCGGCGTATACTGCTCGGAAAGCCGGTATTCCTCGATGATCGTCACCGGAATATTTCCCTGCGAAAACAGCTGTTCCTCAATCTGGTTCTCCACATAACATACCGTTTTCTTCGGGATCAGATGGGTACTGTAAATATAAACCTTGATATGATTTCTGGCTGAAGTGGAGGTGATTTTCGTCACCTCCACCTTTTCAAACAGCATATGGCTGTCGTTATCGATATTCAATGTTGGAAACACATCAAAAAATAGCTTTGTCATCTTCTATTCGCCCCAATGTTCCAGTTCATTACGAAGTGCATCTAAAAGTTCATCCTCTTTTACCTTGCGGATGATCTCTCCTTTTTTGATCAGAAGTCCTTCCCCAATTCCCCCTGCGATTCCAAGATCAGCCTCTCTTGCTTCTCCAGGACCATTTACCACGCATCCCATCACTGCAACCTTGATATCAAGCGGATATTCAGCAACCATCGTCTCTACTTTATTGGCAAGTCCGATCAGGTCAATCTTGGTACGTCCACAGGTCGGGCAGGATACAACTTCAATTCCTCCTTTTCTAAGTCCCAGTGCTTTCAGGATCAGTTTTGCACTCTTGATCTCTTCTAATGGATCCCCTGTCAGCGATACACGAATCGTATCTCCGATTCCCTGATAAAGGATGATTCCAAGTCCTACTGAAGATTTAATATTGCCTGAAAGCAGCGTCCCGGACTCGGTGATTCCCACATGCAACGGATACGGGCATTTCTTTGCGATCAGCTCATGCGCTTTTACACACATCATGACATCTGAGGACTTAATACTGACCACCAGATTGTCATAGCCCATGTTCTCGATCATGTGTACCTTGTCAAGTGCACTTTCCACGATTCCCTCTGCAGTCACGCCACCATATTTTTCCAGAAGGTTCTTCTCCAGCGAACCACTGTTCACCCCGACACGGATCGGAATCTCGTATTCTTTTGCTTTCTCCACAACCGCACGGACTCTGTCCTCACTTCCGATATTCCCCGGATTGATACGGATTTTATCTGCACCGTTTTCAATTGCAGCGATCGCAAGACGATAATCAAAATGTATATCTGCAACCAGTGGAATATGGATCTGTTTCTTAATCTCTTGTAAAGCCTGTGCTGCTTCCATATTCGGAACTGCACAGCGGATAATCTCGCATCCTGCCTTTTCCAGAGCAAGAATCTGTGCAACTGTAGATTCCACGTCCTCTGTCTTTGTATTTGTCATGGACTGGATTGCTACCGGATTGCCTCCGCCGATCTTTCTTCCTCCGATATTTATTACTTTTGTCTCCTTCCTTGTCATCTGCTTTTAACCTCCTGTTCTCACACAAAACCCTCTGCCTGCGGACTTTCGTGCCCACAGAGAGAGGGTTCTCTTTATTTGTCTGCTTTTTCAAAAATCATCTGGTCCCCATAATCCCACTCGGTAAGTGTAAGCTCGGTTCCGTCCACACTGTAATTGAATGTAGTGAGTACAGAATTGATTGCCTGCTCTACTTCTGATGCAGTTACATTATCACCAAGTTCTTTCGCTGTCTCATCCAGCTCTTCCTGCTTTACAGTAAATGTAATCTGCTTTGCCTTGATATCCAGTGTATATCCAAGTTCCACATCCACATCCTTACCATCGATCAGCTTCTTCCAGTCAAGCTCTGCTTCATTATGGTCATCTACTTCCAGTATCATATCACTCTCATCATGCTTCCACTTTCCTTCCAGCGGATTTCCGAAAAATCCCTGGTAAATGAAATATCCAGCCACGATAATGATCAGAACGGTCGTAATTCCTGTCACATAGTTCCACACACGGCTTCTTTTATCTTCATCATTCTTTGCAATAATCATAGAATCAAGCCCTCCACATCATGTCAATCTTATAATTCATTATACGGGTTTTAACTTTCACTGTCAACGGGGACTGCAAAGAAGAAGATTCAATGTGACTGACGCCATAAAAATCTTATATTCAATTACTGAATATGCGGAAATACCGGTTTGAGTGCCGGGTAGATCTGACGGAACTCCTGATATCTCTTTTCGTATTTTTCAACCAGTTCTGCTTCCGGTTCTACGGTATCTACAATCTTAACCAGCTTGTCAGCTGCTGCTTCTACGCTTTCGTATTCGCCGCATCCGACTGCTGCAAGGATTGCACCTCCAAGTGCCGGTCCTTCTTCGCTCTCGATGATATCCACTTTCAGGTTCATGATATTGGCGATCATCTTTCTCCAAAGAGGACTCTTTGCTCCACCACCGCAGATCTTGGTACGTTCGATCTTGATTCCAAGGCTTTTTGCAACTTCAAGGGAATCACGGAGTGCAAATACAACTCCTTCCAGTACTGCCTGCATCATATCTGCTCTCGTGGTATCCATCGTCATACCGGTAAAGGTGGCTCTTGCATAAGGGTCATTGTGCGGTGATCTTTCTCCCATCAGATATGGCAGATAGAATACATGGTTCTCACCTAGCTTTGTAATATCTTTCTGCTCTGCTGCAAAATCATCCGTGTGAAGAATCTCTTCTGCCCACCATTTATTGCAGGATGCAGCACTTAACATGCATCCCATCAGATGATAATGACCGTCTGCATGTGCAAAAGAATGCAGGGCATTGTTCTTATCTACGCCGAAGTTTGCACTGGAAATAAAGATGGTTCCGGATGTTCCAAGGGAAATGTTACATCTTCCGTCACCAACTGTTCCTGTTCCGACAGCTGCAGCTGCATTATCGCCTGCTCCTGCAATAATTTTTACATTTTCAGAAAGTCCGAGTTCTGCTGCTACTTCCGGCTTCAGACTTCCCACAACTTCGTAGCTTTCATAAAGCTTCGGAAGCTGTTCTTCTGTTACGCCGCAGATGTCCATCATTTCTTTGGACCAGCATTTGTGTTCTACATCCATCAGAAGCATGCCGGATGCATCCGAATAATCAGAGCAGAAGCTTCCTGACAGGCAGTATGCCAGATAATCTTTTGGAAGCATGATCTTTGTGATCTTTGCAAAATTCTCTGGCTCATTTTTCTTTACCCACAGGATCTTTGGTGCGGTAAATCCAGTAAATGCAATGTTTGCTGTGTATTTAGAAAGTGTTTCTTTTCCGATCTCGTTATTCAGATAATCCGTCTCTTCTGTGGTACGTCCATCGTTCCAGAGAATTGCCGGGCGGATAACCTGGTCGTCTTTATCCAGAATGACCAGTCCGTGCATCTGTCCACCAAAGCTGATTCCTACAACCTGGCTCTTATCACACTCAGAAGTCAGTTCTTTGATGCCTTCTACGGACTGGGTAAACCAGTCTTCCGGATGCTGTTCTGACCAGCCTGGATGTGGGAAGTATAATGGGTATTCTTTTGAAACAATTTTTTTGATGTCGCCTTTTTCATCCATTAACAGAAGTTTTACTGCGGATGTTCCAAGGTCTACGCCTATATAGAGCATGATGTACCTCCTTGTTAGGGTTTTTGTATCAACCTGACGGATTCGAGGGATTGTGACCAGATTATAGAAAATAAATATTGCATCTTCCAATCGGCAAAGCATTCCGATGAGCCTCTTAGGGCGGAAATTGTGTCAGCAACAGCTTCCACAATTTCTGAGTCTCATCTTCATTGCCTCAAATGGAATCTACCATATTTATTTTCTATAATCTGGTCCTCAAGACATTGAACCGCCTGCTTGAAACATAAATCCTGTTTTTAATTCGTGTTTCTTTGTACTATAAAGGGGCGGGTTCATTCAGCCGCCCCTTATATGATTGTGTATAGTTTTAATTAGCCCCAAGGATTTTCTGTTGGGTAACGTACACCTTTTGGCTGGTTGTAGCCGATTTCGTCTACCGGTACTCCGATGTATTTGAATACTTCGTAAAGTGCTTTTCCGTAATGTCCGAATGCTACGGCTCCGTGATGCGGGAAGTTCTTTTCGATCAGTACATGACGATAGAATCTGCCCATTTCCGGAATTGCGAAGATTCCGATTGATCCGAAGGAACGTGTTGCTACCGGAAGGACTTCACCGTGTGCAATGTAAGCTCTCAGTACATTGTCTGATGTGCTCTGCAGACGGAAGAATGTGATATCTCCAGGTTTGATATCTCCTTCAAGTGTTCCCTGTGTTACTTCGATCGGAAGAGATCTTGCCATGATCATCTGGTATTTCATCTCGCAGAATGAAAGTTTGGATGATGCAGTATTTCCACAGTGGAATCCCATGAATGTATCTTTCAGTGTGTAATCGAATTTGCCCTTAATCTCTTCTTCATAAAGGTCGGCCGGTACAGAGTTGTTAATATCAAGGAGTGTTACAGTGTCTTCACTTACAACTGTTCCGATGAATTCGCTGAGTGCTCCATAGATATCTACTTCACAGGATACCGGAATTCCCTGTGCTGTAAGACGGCTGTTGACATAGCATGGTACAAATCCGAACTGTGTCTGGAATGCAGGCCAGCATTTTCCGGCGATTGCAACATATTTGCGGTATCCTCTGTGTTCTTCTACCCAGTCTTTAAGTGTCAGTTCATACTGAGCAAGTTTTGAAAGGATTTCCGGTTTCTTGTTACCGGCTCCAAGTTCTTCTTCCATCTCTTTTACAATTGCCGGAATTCTTTCATCTCCGGCATGTTTGTTAAATGCTTCAAACAGGTCAAGTTCTGAGTTTTCTTCAATCTCTACGCCGATATTGTAAAGTTGTTGGATCGGTGCATTACATGCAAGGAAATTCAGCGGTCTTGGTCCAAAGCTGATGATCTTCAAATTGTTAAGTCCGATGACTGCTCTTGCGATCGGTTCAAATTCATGGATCATATCTGCGCATTCTTCTGCTGTTCCAACCGGATATTCCGGAATATATGCTTTAATATTACGAAGCTTTAAGTTGTAGCTTGCATTTAACATACCGCAATATGCATCTCCACGTCCCTGAATCAGGTTGTTGCCGCTTTCTTCTGCTGCTGCAACAAACATCTTTGGTCCATCAAAGTGTTTTGCAAGCAGAGTCTCTGAGATTTCCGGTCCGAAGTTTCCAAGATATACAACCAGTGCATTACATCCGGCTTTCTTGATATCTTCCAGAGCCTGTACCATATGGATCTCACTTTCTACGATACAGATCGGACATTCGTAAATATGTTCTTCTCCGTATTTTTCTTTGTAAGCTTTCATAAGTGCTTCTCTTCTTGATACAGAAAGGCTTTCCGGGAAGCAGTCACGGCTTACTGCAACAACTCCGATTTTCAGTTCTGGCATATTATTCATTGTTTTTTCCTCCTAAAATATGAATCTGTCTGTTCTATTTTGCGATGTCGATATTCTCACCTTTAAGTCCGCACACAGCACCTTCGATTCCTGCTTCTTCATGTGCGATCAGCCATTTGTTCTTTGCGGTAAGAAGCTTGTCATCAAATGATTTGGTATGGCAGGTCATCAGATCTGTATTGGTTCCCTTTGGAAGAACTACTACTGCCTTAAATCCATTTTCATCTACTCCGCAAGGTGCATAGTGAAGGGTTGTTCCGTACACTTCGATTCCAATTCCTGCCGGGACAAGGAATGCTTCTACTTTTGATGTGTCATATGTAAAATCCGGTTCGATATCCTGCTCTGCCCCCAGAAGCAGAATGATATCTGTCACTGCGACATTCACTTCTGAACTTCTGTGATATTCCAGTGCGTTCAGTTTGCTGTTATGTCCGTTGCAGTATCCAATCTGGATCGGAAGTTCTCCGTAAACTCTCATCTTCAGATCGATTGCAACATCCGTTGCTTCCAGTTCTTCAATAGATGGTTCGTAGATGACATCCTCCGGAAGAGGGGTGTGTTCCATTGCCTTGATCAGCTTTGAAAAATCATATCCATCGATCACACGTCCGTATCTGCTGAATTCTGGATCTGTTACTTTTTTGATTTTCATTTCTTCCACCTTCTTTCTGTCTTATATTCTAACAGGCCAAGCCGGTATCTGCTACCGAAAACTTAGCCTGTTAACTGCACTTTCTTATCCTTACGTTATTTTTTATTATTTAGAACGTTTTTTAGATTCTACATCGAAGATAACGGCTGCAAGAAGTCCCATGTTTGTATAAGCAATAAAGTACACTTGATACCCTTTTACTGACCGGCGCATCACTGCGGATCGTGATCACCGGAATATTCTGTTCTTCTGCCTTGTCAATCTGTGCGGAAACCGCTTCTTCATCGCTCACCTGTACAATAATCCCATCTACCCTGGCCGCAATTGCCATTTCCATCAATTCTTCTGTCGAATATTCACCCGACAGTGTCTCACCAAAATTCTCGATCAGGATCCGGTCTCCTTTCCCGGCATCTTTGGCTCCCTGGTATATCTTCTTCCAGTTTTCTTTATAACTTTTCATCTTCCGATTCCTGCTTTCTCATTTTACGGAAATCACTTGGTCTTACTCCATATTTTTTCCGGAATGCTTTGGCAAATGCTCTTCCGTCCGCAAATCCACTATGTTCTGCAATTTCCTCAACCATCGTATCACTGCTTATCAGTTCTCGGTAGGCATATTCCAGACGGATTCCCTGAATATATTCTTTATAGTTGATTTCTGCATATTTGCGAAACATCCGTGACAGATAGGTCGGCGAATACCCGAAGATCTGTGCCAGCCCTTCCAGCGAGAGATCTTTCTGATAATTATCCTTGATATAATTCGTGATCGTAGAAAGTCGGTTCCTGTTCTTGTGATCCCGCACGATCTCCGCACTGACATCAACCTTCCTGTATTTTGTCACCATCAGATAGACCAGCATATAAAAATAGCTCTGTACCTTTAATTCATACCCGGTTTTCTTCTTCTGATACGTCACATACATCTTTTCAACCAGTTCAACCAGTTGTTCATCCTGTACGCGTTCGCTGTGGGTAAAACAGATAAACTGCTCATCCGTATAATACCGTTCAAATGTCTGAAGCGACATCTGCAGTACGATCGTCTTATTCGGAAACGGTGCCGAAATCGAATGCAGCTCATTAGAATTCACAATCACAAATGATTTTTCATCTAAATGGATATCTTCTTCATTGATATAAAAATCCAGCTTTCCTTCCAGTACAACAAACATCTCGATCGACCGGTGCCAGTGCTTTTCCCTGACATAATTTCCGTCTTTTCCTTCAAATAAAAACATCCGGAATGGCAGATCTTCATTCGGCAGAACCAGTTCATGTGAAAATTCCATCTAATTCATCCTCTTCTCTGTACATTCTCTGAGCAGTTTCATAGCATCCTCATACTTTTCAGCAGAAACACCTGCACAGGTGAGTAACATCCTGTTCTTCTCCACTTCAAGAAATGTCATTCCTTTCTTTTTTGCTTTTTCTGCAATCTTTTCTGCATCGCAGTCCTCCGCAAAGGTCAACTGTACCATAAATCCTGCAGCACCAACCTGTACATCCACATCTTTTCCTAAAATCTTTTTTGCACTGTCCGCAAGCTTTTCCGCCTTTGCCAGATGGATCTTCCTGGATTTACGGACCTGACTCGCCAGATGTCCGTCACGGATAAACTGTGTCAGTGCGATCTGCTCGGCCTTGGATGCAGTCTGATTGTAATTATTTTTTCTTTTTTCGTAAGTTTCCATCAGTTCCGGCGGCAGTATCATATAACTGATCCTGATAGACGGAAGCAGCATTTTGGAAAATGTTCCCAGATAAATGACATTTCTTCCTCCCGAAAGTCCCTGCAGGGACGGAACCGGTTTCTGAAAATATTTGAACTCACTGTTATAGTCATCTTCAATGATCAGAAAATGCTCTTTCTCGGCGCGTCCGACCAGTTCCAGTCTTTCCTGGATCGGCATCACCCCACCAAATCTTGTCATCTGTGATGGTGACACGTAATACATTCCAATCTCTTCTTCCGCACTTCCTGCAATCCGGTAGTTATGATCTTCAAAAACCGTCATTCCCTGTACAAACTCACTGTCCCTGAAAAATACGGTTCTCTTTTTATGATTCAGTGGGCACAGAATATGCAGAAGACTCTGTATACCGGCACCGATCACGATCTGATCCGGGCTGCAGATCACACTTCTGGTCTTCTGAATATATTCAGACAGTACTTCCCTGAATTCCTGTTCCCCCTGCGGTTCTCCATAAGAAAGCAGTCTCTCATCCTGACGCATTGCGCTCTTCATATATCTCCGCCATAATTCAAACCGGAAACTCTCTTTATCTACATTTGATGTTGCAAAATCATAGACAACCGGATTCTCCTGCTTCCTTACATGCCGGCTTGCAATCTTTCTGCCCTCTTCCTGCTTCTCGGCAATATCCGTCACATAATATCCACTCTGCGGTCTGGACACAATATAACCTTCTGCTGCCAGAAGCATATACGCATTCTCCATCGTCGTCCGGCTCATCTGCAGCTCGCTTGCACCTTTACGGATCGATGGAAGCTTTGTCTCTGACTTCATCTGCCCGGATAGAATCAGATTCCTGTAATAATGATACACTCTCAGATACCGGCAGTGTTCCTCATTCTGTAATTCCACTCTCATAACTGACCTCTAAAAAATATTTCTTTTTGTATATTTTACAAATGACACTTTTATTTTATTCTATATAAAACACATAAGAAATGCAAGAATTTTTCACTTTGTATTTCGGAAAGGATACTTCAATGATAAAACGAGTCGCTGTTATCAATGATCTGTCCGGTCTTGGTAAATGCTCTCTGACAGCTGCGATCCCGGTTCTTTCCGTCATGGGTGTGCAGGCCTGTCCTCTGCCAACGGCAGTTTTAACCAATCAGACCGGCTACGACAGCTATTACTGTACGGACTTTACCGACAAGATCGATCATTACACAGAAGAATGGCAAAAACGTGGCCTTACCCTGGATGCGATCAGTACCGGATATCTCGGCAACGCAGATCAGGCGGAAAAAATCCTGAATTTCTGTGAGAAGTTCAGAACCCCTTCCACTCTGCTCTTTGTCGATCCGGTCATGGGAGATTCCGGTGTCAAATATGACATTTTCACTCCCAGACTCCAACAGCAGATGCAGAAGCTTGTATCCCATGCCGATGTGATCACGCCAAATCTTACCGAGCTGTGTCTTTTAACACACTCTGATTTTGCAGGGCTTACCAAGTACAAGGACAAACCGGATTATCTGGACCGGATTGCCCAGATTGCCGCTCCGTTAAAAGAAACGCAGATCCAGACGATCATCGTCACCGGTATTCTTTATCAGGCTCCTTCTGATGATACCGTAAAATATTACAATCTGGTTCTCGAGAACGACCAGATAAGCGTCATTTCCTCTGGAATTCACGGAGGAAGCTATTCTGGCACCGGTGACCTGCTCTCCGCTGTCGTATGTGCTTCGATGGTACAGGGAAAAAGTGCAGCTGCAGGCGTGGAAAAAGCATGCCGGTTTATCGAAAGATCTCTGATTGACACCGTTGCCGACCAGATTCCGCGCAATGATGGAATCAATTTTGAATCCCATCTTTCTATGCTGCTTGACTGACATTTACAAAATAAATAAAACCCAAGGAGGTAACTATCATGTCATCTACAACCATTAACAATCCAGAACCATCTGCAAATGCACTTTCTCATCAGAAAGTCTCCAGATTGACTTCAACAGCTCTTTTTGCAGCACTGATCTGTGTGACAACTGCTTATATTTTCCATATTCCATTTGGTGTAAATGGCGGATATGTACACATCGGAGATTCTCTGATCTATCTTGCCGCTGCATTTCTCCCAACACCATATGCCATGTTTGCTGGTGCAATCGGTGGTGCCATGGCAGATATCCTGACTGCCCCGGTATATGCACCTGCAACCTTCATCATCAAGATGCTGATCTCCCTTCCGATCACATGTAAAAAGGACAAGATTGTGAATGTACACAACTGTGTCGGCGTTGTTGTTGCCGCTGTAATTTCCTTTATTGGATATTATATCACAGATGTAATCCTGTTCGGAACCTGGGGTGCACTGATTCCTTCGATTGTAGGAACCCTTGCCCAGTCAGGCGGAAGTGCTGTGATCTTTATCATTCTTGGTTCCACTCTTGACAAAGCCGGTTTCAAGAGTACAATGAAAAACAAATTTGGAATTTAGCCAAATATTTAATTATACACAAATGACAGGTGGTTCTTGAATATCCGCCTGACTTTCAAAGAGGAGATTTTATTATAATGTCAGATATTATTTACACATTTAAAAACAATGCATATTTTAACATCACCAACCGCTGCACTTGCAAATGTATTTTCTGCATCCGTAACGAGCATGAAGCCATCGGAGAGGCAACAGAACTTTGGCACGACCACAATCCTTCTTTCGAAGAGATCAAGGCGGCTATTGATGCTTTTGATTTTACAAATTATCCGGAAGCCGTCTTCTGCGGCTACGGGGAACCGACCTGTGCCTACGATAATCTGATTGCTGCTGCAAAATACATAAAAGAAAAACATCCGGAAGTTCTCCTTCGCGTCAATACCAACGGACTTGGCGAACTCTTCAATAAAAAGCCGATCGCAGAAGAAATGGCAAAATATATCGATGCCGTATCGATCAGCCTGAATGCGCCAACTGCAGAGCGTTACCAGGAAGTTACACAGCCTTGTTTTGAAAATGCATTCCCGGATATGCTTGCTTTCGCTGAAAAATCCAAAAAGTTATTCTCTTCTGTCCAGTTCAGTGTGGTCAGCATCATTTCACAGGAAGAAATCGATGCGTCCCAGAAACTCGCAGACGAGATGGGGATTCCGTTGAAAGTTCGAATTTATTCGTAAGTTCATTCTCTTTTCTACTATAATTAACAAAAGGACGGCTGCCATACTTTGCGCTGTGCTGACAGAAGGAATCGTTCGGATTCTATTTTGCGCTATGGAGATGAGACTCAGGAAGCATGGAAGCCTTTGCTGAACATGCTTCCCGTCCTAAGAGGCTCATCGGAATGGTTAGCGCAACTTGAATCCGAACGATTCCTTTTGTGGCTGGTGCTCACTCAACCTCTATCATTCGCCAAACAAAAATGACCATATACTTTCGTATACAGCCATTCTGTGTTCTCTCAAAGAGAAAGCTTTCACTTTTTATCCAAAGATTCCTCCGATCACAACGTAAGACAGGATATACATGATCACCGATGCCATGCATACGCCGACTACGATTGCTCCGAAAGCTTTTTTCCAGTCGATGCCAAGGAGGGATGCGACAAGAGCTCCGGTCCAGGCTCCGGTTCCCGGAAGCGGGATTCCTACAAAGAGTACCAGCCCCCAGAATTCATATCTGCTGATCCGATCACTTTTGCTCATCGCTTTTTTCTCCAGCTTTTCTACAAGCGGACGGAAAAGGCGCGTCTTGCGCAGCCATGCAAAAATCGGACGGATCAGAAGCAGGATAAACGGAATTGGGATCAGGTTCCCCACCAGACAGATTGGGATTGCACGCCAGGTCGGGATATTTAAAAACGCCGGACCTGCCGCAAGGATTCCTCCCCTGAGCTCCAGAATCGGAATCATTGAAATAATAAAGATAATCAGTTCTTTGGCAGCCTTGCCACCCAGATGGGTTACAAACCACTGTACTAAAGTTTCAGTCATACAAATCTCCTATTTTTTACTTATTAAATCGGTGTTCGACGTGTCAATAAGCATAAATTGCTTATTTGTGTAAGCACAAACGCAATTTATGTTTTTAACACTTACATCATATATTCACGGAGGAAGGCAAAGAGTGCTTCCATCTCTTCTCTCGTACCAATCGTCACACGCAGATATTGCTCAATCCGCTCGCTTCCCCAGAAACGCACATAGATTCCTTTTGCTTTCATTGCTTCAAAGAGTTCTTTTGCATCGTATTCCGGATGTGATACAAAGATGAAGTTTGCGCTTGGTTTTGGAAATACAAAGCCGAGCTTTTTGAATTCTTCTTCTGCCCAGCCTCTTGTCTCCACAATTTTACGTGTTGTCTCAGCAAAATATTCTTTATCTTTTACCGCTTCTGCTCCGTATACCAGAGAAGTTTTGTTCATAGTATAAGAATTGAACGAATATTTTGCATCGTTTAAATACTTGATCAGGAGCGGACTTGCGATTGCATATCCAATACGCATTCCAGCCATCGATCTTGCCTTTGAAAATGTCTGCGTAATGATCAGGTTGTCATATTTGTCCAGAAGCGAAAGTGCCGACTCTCCTGCGAAATCAATATATGCCTCATCCACAATCACAATAACATCCTGGTTGTGTCTGATGATATCTTCCACAAATTCCAAATCTTCATAGATGGATGTCGGTGCATTTGGATTCGGGAAAATCACACCACCATTTTCCGGATAATAATCTTCTTTTATGATATGGAAGTTTCCATCTACCTTCTTGCATTCGTATGGAATCCGGTAAAGATCCGCCCATACTTTGTAGAAGGAATATGTAATATCCGGAAAGAAAACCGGTTTTTCCGAGTTAAAGAAGGTAAGGAAACACATAGAGAGAACATCGTCAGATCCCACTCCCACAAAAACCTGATCTTTTCCAACATGATAAAAGTCCGCCAGTGCACTGACCAGTGTATCAGATGTCGGATCCGGATACAGCCTTAAACTGTCCACATGACCCTCCAGCTTTTTCATTGCCGCAAGAACTCCCGGTGCAGGTGGGTACGGATTCTCATTGGTATTCAGTTTGATCACTTTTTTCTGTGGCTGTTCACCCGGAACATAAGGTTCTACTCTTCGGATATTTTTCTCAAATTCTCTCATCTTGCTTTCTCACCTTTCTGTCACATCTTTTGCTTTTGTCTTATCCTAGCTGATATTCTTTTGCAAGCTCTTTGAATTTCGGCAGTGCATTTACGATTGTCTCATAAGCTACACAATATGCAATTCTGACATATCCTGCACATCCAAAAGAACTTCCCGGTACTAGAAGCAGATTATATTTTTTTGCTTCCTGGCAAAATGTCTTTTCATCCTTGATCGGAGTCTTCATGAACAGGTAAAATGCACCCTGCGGTTTGACACATTCAAATCCACATTCTATGAGTCCCTGGTAAAGAGTCTCCCTGTTTCTGTTATAGTATGAAATATCGGTTTTCTCATGCAGACATCTTGCAACTACCTTCTGCTGCAGGGTTGGCGCATTGACAAATCCAAGAATACGGTTTGCAACATTTGCTGCTGCAATGAGTGTCTCTGAATCTTTTACATCATCCGGAATCACCAGATATCCGATTCGCTCTCCCGGCAGGGAAAGAGATTTACTATAAGAATATCCTACGATCGTATTGGCATAATACCTGGTCAGATACGGTACATCCACACCATCATAAGCAAGTTCACGGTATGGCTCATCAGAGATAAGATAAATCTCTGTTCCGTATTCGTTCTGCTTCTTCTCCATGATCTCTGCCATCTTCCTGATCGTCTCTTCGGAATAGACAACACCGGTCGGATTATTCGGTGTATTAACGATCACTGCTTTTGTCTTCGGTGTGATCTTTGCCTCAAATTCATCCAGCTTTGGCTGAAAATCTACGGTATTCGGTGAGATTTCAACCAGAACACCGTCAAAATTATTGACATAACTTCTGTACTCTCCAAAGTACGGTGCAAATGTGATCACTTCATCTCCCGGATTTAACAGTGCTTTTAAAATAACATTCAGTCCGCCTGCTGCGCCAACTGTCATCGTAATATTTTTTGCTGCAAATGCAGTACCAAAACGCTCATTCAGAGATTCAGCTACAGCCTGGCGAACATCTTCATATCCCGCATTGCTGTTAGTATATCCATGAAGCACCAGTTCATCTTCTTCATCCAAAATATCAAGAATCGCCTGCTTTACGGCTTTCGGTGCCGGTACATTTGGATTACCGAGACTGAAATCAAATACATTTTCCGGTCCGTAAATTTTTGCAAGACGATTTCCCTCTTCAAACATGGCGCGAATCGCCGAGCTGTTTGCCACCATATTTTCCATCTTCTTAGATATCATCTTTTGCACACTCCTTTTCGCTGTCTTCTTTTAATGTCACAACACCTTTTTCTACCATAAATACCGGTTTGTAGGAAAGCTTGGCCTTTCTTAATCCTTCTTCTCCAACATCATCTTCCCGGTTGGTATATTTGTATTTTCCGGCAATTTCATGCTCTACGAACTGCTGGTTGATCATGGTATATGCACCTTCAATATCCGCATAAGCTTTTTCGATATGAACCACAAAGGTATCGTCATTTACCGCTTCTCCAATCGTAAATGCAACAATCTCATCACCAACTCTGAGCAGACCTCCGATCAGGTTCAGTTCTTTGTAAAGACGCAGTGAATTGAGTGTTACACACATCTCGGAATTCTTCTCTTCATCATCTTCACAGCCATTCAGATTCCGCCATTTCAGTGCCATCTGAAAACACTCTTCCAGATTATCCTCTGTAATCGTTTCGTAACTCCAGTTATCTCCGTGAAGTGCTTTAAATTTATTGACGTGATTCCGCTTGCCGTGCAGCTTTTTACCGGAAAGTGTTGCAAGTTTCTCACTTTCATAGACATAATCCGCCTCATCTCTGTGATAGGTGATGTCGAATTTACCCGGGAACCATGTTTCCAACTTGGCGAAATTCTCTTTTGTCACCCCATACAGACAGAATGGAACGCCTTTTTCTTTCTCCCATTCCAGAATATCTTCGATGGCGGCTTTTACGTCCTCATCTTCACCTGCCGGAAATGCATAGCCATATCCTGCACTATTGTCCCGGAACAGGAGAACATCGTTATATTGTGCAAATTCTACTTCGTAAAACCTTGCCCACAGATATACATTTGCAAAAGTACGGTCGCAGCTTCTGCTTGAGTACTTTTTGAAATAGGAATCGATGAGATCCTGGTCTGTCAGTTCTGGTCTTTTAAATTTTGCTTCTGCCATAAAAAATCCTTCCATATTCCGCTTTTTCGCGGTACTGTCTGTTAGTATACCACATTTTGAGTGGATTTTTGCGGTTTTCTTGTATTTTTTTGTGTTACTTGTAAAGTTAGTGAGCCAAGACTGCAAAATAGAACGTTCCAATTCCACTCGGCAAACCATTCCGATAAGCCTCTGAAAGCGAAAATTGTGTCAGCAATGGCTTCCACAATTTTTGAGTCTTATCTTCATTGCCTCGAATGGAATTGAAACGTTCTATTTTGCAGTCTTGGCAGATCTACTTTACTGGTTGTGACTGTTGCCTCAGTACGAAGTTTTTTGCCAAACAGGTAACCGCAAAAACGGCTTTATTTGTTCCGGTATGATTTTCTTCGACAGACATAAAAAGCGCAAAACGGCTTTGTTGATTCAGTTGATCCACTACTGTTTTCTGAAATAAAAACTATTTCAGTCTATAGATGAATACTGGGAGTGGGGGATCGTTTTTGCGGTTGTAGTAAGCGTTTACGATTACGAGCCATTTTTTGGAGTCTAATTCTTTGACATAATTCAAAATGGCTTCTTTTTCTTCGTAGCCGGTGTCGCCGCCGCTGTAGATGCAGAGGTTTATGATGCCACCTTTTTTGAGCAGGTTAAGGGCTGACTCGATGGCGGCGAGGCTTGTTGATGGATGGGTTGCGATTTTGTGGTCACTGCCGGGGAGGTAGCCGAAGTTGAAGGTGATGGCTTTGACTTCTTCTTTTACATAGGTCTGCATTTTCTCGTGACCATCGTGGATCAGCTTGGCTCTTGTCGACAGGTTCGCTCTTTCGAGGCGTTCTCTAGTGTGAGAAATCGCCATCTCTTGCACATCAAAAGCATAGACATTTCCGGTCTCTCCGACTTTCTGGCACAAAAACTCCGTGTCACCGCCGTTTCCGGCGGTGGCATCAATGCAGATATCCCCTTCTTCTATATACTCTTCTAAAATGTGATGGCAATATTCTGTGATCTGAAAATTCATTTTCTATCACTCCTTATCTGTCTTTTCCATAGAAATCGAGCATTTCCCGTACTTCTTTTTCGTTATCCAACGGGTTTCTGATGATCTTATACTCTTTCCCTTCCCATGGGATGGTGATCTTACTATTTTTCACTGTCATCTGATCGATGGCTGTCCGTGGCAGCTGTACGAGTTCATTGCCATTCTTGTCATAAAACGCCATGCCATTGTCCCAGTAAATGATGACACGCATCTTTTTCATTCCATAACTGCGCGTAACCAGGCACACCACTGCGATCACGATAAACCAGATACTGTAGGTCAGCCCTCCGGCAATTCCACTTCCTGCCGCACACAGAATACAGAAGATTGCAAATGGAAGCATCAGATATTTGACAGTCATCCCGCTGTAATACCCGGATACCAGACAGTGAAAACTTCCCTTCCATTCGTTTCCAAGCTTTGCAGCTTCCTGCTGTGTCTTCTTCTGGATTGCCTGGTTCACTGCCTGCATGATGGCATTCCGGACCAGACGCTGTACAATATGTCCCATCTTTTGTACCGTTACTGAAAACTTATAAAAAGTTACAAACTTCTATGTTTCATTCCTACTT
>OGYX01001183.1_pt1 | contig 19160 bp, 9 predicted proteins | sample 1576601 | NCBI WGS metagenome assembly OGYX01 (sample SAMEA3541561, study PRJEB24748) | human gut metagenome | biome: human gut; feature: human-associated habitat; material: faeces | place: China | collected 2012 | reverse complement strand
TCGTTGAAAGCTCCGCTCCGTTCGGACTGGCTTATGCTCACATGTTCGGACCGGCTGTAGGCAAGGTAGTTATGGGTCTGATGACTCTGGCTTGCCTGGGCTCTCTGCTCGGCTGGCAGTTCACTGTTCCAAACATTTTCAAGGCAATGGCTGATGAAGACTTCATTCCGAAGGCTTTTGCAGCTACCAATGGCGCTGGTGCTCCATACAAGGGAATGTTCATTCTCGGTGCTATTCAGACACTGCTGGCATTCTCCACCATCAGCCCATCCCTGAATGAACAGTTCGAAGTACTGGTAAACCTTGCAACAATTACCAACCTGGTTCCATACATCCTCTGCATGTCTGCAGTTAAGATCATTATGGTCTGCGCAGGCAAGGGGGATGAACTGGGAATGCCAATGATCGCAGCAACCCTTGGCACAATTTACAGCTTGTACGCTTGCTATGCATGCGGATTTGATGCCTGCACCTACGGTGCACTCGTTACCTTCGCTGGCTGGCAGTTCTACGGCTACATCTCTCCACGTTACGACTATGAACGTAACATGGAAGCACACAAAGCTGCTTAAGTGTAAAAACTTAATTTATCCGCTAAAGACCTGATGATGAAAAAGGGCGGTGGGAGTTTATTCCCACCGCTCTTTTACGTGCAGCAGTCTGCAGGTAAAATTTTGGGGGGTTATAGGACATTTTGTGTGTTTTTTTATGCCAATGAAGATTGTATTTGTGAACTTCATTGGCGCAATAATAAAGGATCGTTGTTGCGGGATGAAGATCTTCCATTTGATAAATTTGAAGAATTTCCTTAAAAGGCAACCAGGTCAGCTTTTAAGGGTTAATAAGAGTCAGAATTCAGCAGAATTTTCTCGAATCTGATAAATATCGATCAACTATCCACCGACGTACAACGCAGACTGGGTTGCCAATTTTATGGAAATCAATGATTTCATAATGCTATAGATTTACAGCCAATGCCAACAAGCCATTGCCGTTATTTTCCCGTTCTCTCCAGAAAGAAGCAGTTTGATGTGCTTGCCTATACTTTTTCATAAGCTTGCTGATAAACAGGAATATAAATTACAAGGCAGTATTACCTTTTCCAAATCGTACATTAAAAATGCGAAAGCTTATTAACGGGAAGAATGCAGCACGTTTCCCTCTCTGAAGAGAGAAGGGGACCATCCGCACTGGCGGATGATGGAAAGTAGATTTCTCTATGGTTGAGCGAAGGAAATATTGCTAAAGAGCTGCGGCGGTTTCTGTTCTACTGATTGACGGCTGAACGTCTGCAACGTTTAAAATATCATCTTACGAAAATTGTATTTGGCGAATTCTTTGAACGAAGTTAACTGTAGGGGAAAGAAACAACAGTTTATATCCTATAACTAATAGACCAAATGGGGGGATTGGAGAAATCTAATGTTTATGGAGCAGGTTCTTTTAAGCTTTATTTGGGTCGGTAAAAAAGTCTCAGGGACCGTATTAAGCTGGAGAGTGGATTTTATAAGAAGTATGCGATTCTTGCCAGCCATGAGTTGCGGCTCATCTATTGTTTGATTATCTGAACCTTCTATTGGTCTGCAGCTATATGACTAAACTGAATCATCAGCATGTTTGGGGCAACAATTATTGAATGTTATGTAAGCAAAATAAAAAAACAGAGGAGATACTTATAGAGTATTTCCTCTGTTTTTTTTATGAAATGCTGCTAAGGAACTTCATGACACTCTGGTGGTTTATTGGTTCTGTGCTGCGAGATTTTATGAAGTGGAGCATTCTTATGTGATGCTAAGATATCCTGAACCGGTGCAGCCTGGAGATTATTCCGTGGCCATGTCGATTCATTATCCGGATCGTTCAGTGTTTCCTGTTCGATGCGTCTGAATTTCTTTTCAATATAAATCAGTCGAAGAGTAACCAGTACAGCTGAACAGAATACGCCGAAATCCATCCCCTGCCAGTAGGAGAAAGCACCATTTCCGAATACTTTATCCAGGAATAAGCTGGAAGGGAAGCAAATGCCCCAGTAAGCAATCAGCATGAGCAGGAATGGGACCTGTGCGTCCTTATATCCACGGAGAATTCCCTGGATTGGAGCCGCTACTGCATCAAAAATCTGCCATATAGCGGCATAAATCAGGAAATGTCCTGCCGTGGTGATAACGTCAATGTCTCCGGAATAAATGGAGGCAATCTGTTTGCGCAGGAAAATAGTAATAAGGAATGTAAGTGTGGAACCCGTAAGAGAGAGCAGCAATCCGGCAAAACGGAATTTGCGGGCTCTTGCATATTCTTCCGCACCGACTGAAGTCCCGACCAGAATCGTTAAAGCCATGGAGCAGGACAGTGGGAACATATAGGCCAGGGAAGAAAAATTATTGGCTACCTGGTAAGCAGCCAGTACCGTGGTCCCGAATTTAGCGATGAAAATAATAATTAAGCCGAAGAGGGATGTTTCCATGAAAATTCCCAGTCCATTGGGGAGGCCCAGGGAAAGATATTCTTTCCAGATTTTCTTTTTAGTATGAAATCCGGAGAAAATCTTTTTGCCCTGAAAACGGGAATCTGTCCACACAATGCGGAAGAACAGCAGAAACAGTACCAGGTAGGTAAGCATGCTGGCAATACCTGAGCCAATACCGCCTAATTTTGGAAGTCCAAAATGTCCATAAATAAGGAGGTAATTGAAGCAGGCATTGATAGGTGGTGCCAGCAGAAACAGTTTCATGGAAATTGCTGTATTGCCGATAGTATCCGTAAGGGCGCGAAGTGGAATGACCAGTGCTTCAAAAAAGACTGCGCCCATCATGAACAGGAGATACCCCCTGGCAACATGCTCAACCGATGGCGTCAGGTTCAATGAAGCCATAAGAGAATTGATAAACAGAAAATAGCTGCAGATGAAGGTAAGGCCAACGATAAGACCAAGCTGCAGTCCCGTACGGACAACCATAGGGATATTTCCGCCTCTGTCTTTGCGGCCTTTCAGCTGGGCAAGCATCGGTGTTCCTGCCATGAGGAGACCTACGCTGGCAGCTAATGGCGGGTAGCAGAGACCGGCTCCTACGGATACACCGGCAAGATCGTCAGCACCGGCGTGACCACTCATGGCTGTGTTGATAAAATTCATTCCCACAACGGAAGTCTGAGCGATCAGAATCGGAATCATCACCTTCATAAGCTGAGTCATATGGCGATGGATGGAGTTAAACATGATTAAATTCACCTGTATATGGAATATATAATTAAAGCAAAAAAATAATAAATGCGAAGTTACCGCATTTATTCGTAGAAGAGGTTCCGTACATCAGGTGGCTGGATGGTTCTCCTGTGAAGAGCAGGAACTTTGGACGAAATGCTGGCAATCAGAGAAATAAACGTACTCTTTGCATTCCACATAGTTCTCGCTCCTTTCTGCCAAGAATTAATTTATTTTTCTGTTATTTTGTAATAGATATATACAATAAAAGTATATTGAAATTATCTATATATATAATATCATATTTTTCTATAGTTTGCAAAATGTAGCGGTGCCTTTTGCAGAAGACGTGGGATCTTTGAGAATTATCCAATAAATTAATGTTTTTCTATAAGAATATATGGTCGACTGACTTTTTAAAAATGAGGGTTCATGATATAATTGTTATACAATGCATTAATGCAAGAATATAATTTAAGATTAGAATGACAATTCAGAAAAATGGAAAATTATGACTGTACTTTCAGTTTGTCAGCGAGAAGTGCTTGATTTTATTCATTTTTCTTATTATATGGAGGGTTGTTTTTAGTGGAGGTATTATGAAGATTACATTCACTTCATTATCGTATTTTCAGAAAATTGCAGAATTGCAGCATATGACAAAGGCAGCAGCAGCTCTCCACGTGGCACAGCCATCCTTAAGCCGCACTATAAAGTCACTGGAAGAAGAACTGGATGTTCCTTTGTTCGATCATCGGGGACGCAATATAGTACTGACCAAGTACGGAGAGATTCTTCTTGCGCATGTCAACCTTATAATGAAGGAGATGGAACTGGCTAAGAAGGAACTGCGGGAAGCAGAAGAGGCAGAACATAAGACGGTTAAGCTATCTCTTTATGCAGCATCTAAAATGGTACCGTCTTTCCTTATGGAGTTCCGTCAGAAGCATCCGGATATACGCCTTGAAATTCTTCTTCAGTCGTTGCAGCAGGATGCGGAGGTTATGCAGAAGAGAATTGATCTGGCCCTGCGGTCCAATATCAAGCCGCTTAATGACGGCCATTCAGTTACACTCTTTAAAGAGGAAATTATGCTGGCTGTACCGGATACGGATCCGCATGCCAATATGCCGTCTGTTAATCTGAGTGATTTTTCAGAGGCCAGCTTTATCTGCCTTCACACAGGACAGAGTCTGCGCACGGTAACTGATTTTTACTGCCGTAAAGCTGGTTTTATGCCTAAGGTGGCTCTGGAAAGCGACAGCCCGGAAACAGTACAGGAATTTATCAGAACCGGACTGGGAATATCCTTTGTTCCGCAGATAACCTGGGGCGGAGTTGGAGGAGAGCATGTGGTACTGGTACCTATTGCTTCACCTCGATGCTATCGATACATAAGCCTTACCTGGGACAAGGATAAGGAGCTCTCTGCTCCAGCCATGGAGCTCAAAAAATATATTATTGATCATTTTGCTGATTTTGCTAAAAGCTATGCAGCAAAGCAATTCAGTACCATTGGAAGAATCTGATTCAGGCAGGGGATTGCCAGAATGGATACTATGGTTCCTGACCGATCATTACATAAAAGGGGTTGTGCAAAAACAAGAAGTTATTTTTCACAGCCTCTTTTTCCGTATTTTTATCAGACAGGGTATAAGGGGACGGATTGGATAACAGGCAATCCCTGGTTTGTGCAAAGGAGGAGCGATTATGAAACTCACAATAGATGTACTGCAGTGTTTTCAGAAAGTCGCCGAACTTGAGCACGTAACCAGGGCTGCAGAAGCGTTACAGCTGGCACAGCCGGCCGTGAGCCGGACAATTTCCGCAATGGAAAAAGATTTTAATATAGCACTATTTCAGCGTCGTGGTCGAAATATAACGCTGACGAGATCCGGAGAGGATTTATTGCGTCATGTGAACAGGATTCTGGATGAGTTTAATAAGGCACTTGAGGAGATAGCCCAAGCGAAGGCAAAGGAAAATCTAACCGTGCGACTGATTGTTGATGCGGCATCACAGATATTGCCGGGGTTTCTGGCAGAGTTCAGGAAGTCGTATCCGGACATTAATTTTGAATTACTTCTGCGTGGAACAGAACAGCGAACAAGTGCCATTTCCGGAGCGAACAGCAATCTGAGACTGACCAGTGGAATTAAACCGGTGACAAATGAACATTCAGTGACACTTTTTCGGGAAGAACTGCTTATGGCACTTCCGGAACATGATCCCCGGGCGCAGCATCCGTCTGTGCGGCTCAGTGATTTTATAGATGATGGGTTCATATGTCTTCATAAAGGACAGAATATGCGGAAAATTACTGATTATTACTGCGAGATGGCTGGATTTACCCCTCGCGTGGATCTGGAAAGTGACAGTTTAATGACAGTGAGAGAGTTCATATGTGCCGGTTTGGGGATAGCTATGGTTCCTCAGATTACATGGAGCAATATTAACAGTGAACATGTAGTTCTGGTACCGGTATCCTATCCACGCTGTTATCAATATATAACGCTTACCTGGGATGGCAGTGTACCTCTGTCCAAGCCAGCGATACTGCTGAAAGATTATATAATCAATTATTTCGTAGGATATGCAAGGGCAAAAGCTGCCGAAGCAATGAGAAATCAAATCAGGAAAAATACAGAAATGAAGGTACTATAATATAGTAAAAATAAAGTATGATGACATGGGCATCGGGCAGGATGCATTGGGTCAGAATGAGGAAATCCGGTAAGAGTGAAGAACTCCCCGGATTTTTTCGATGGAGGAAAGGAAAAGAGCGCCTGATTAATAAATAGAATATAAACTGATAAACAAAATAAAAACAGCAAAAGAAGTATCAATAAAACATATATAACATAAATGCGATAAAAAACCGAGATAACAGGGGCGAAAAAGAAAAAATTTACACAAAAACAAAAGTTGAATGAAGTTGATGAGAAGAAAAAAACATACCATAAAGTAAGATAGCATCGAATATCTTTAGAAAGATAAAGTAATAAATAAATTAGATATTAACAAAGAAATTTCATGGAATAACAAAATCAATATTTCGAATTAGTAAAATAACAACAAAGATATTTAATTAGGAATAATTGGCAAATATAATCACTGATATTGCATTAATAAATACTAAAAATATGATTAAGTTGTAAATGATATTGGTTTAATGTCTTGGATTATATTAAAATGGTCTTGTAAACGTGAGGTTCCCTTTTGGGATACCTCATGAAATAAAATGTTTTACGTTTGGGTGCACACAAGCGTGAGATATGTCCACTATTTTAGTAGGAGGTCTTTATTGATGAAGCATTTTAAACTTGCTTATTCAGACAAAGCTTATTCCGTTCTTAACCCGGTAACTGAACGTGAAATCGTTGGTATTAACGATACTGATTTCACCGACGTTGCAGCCATCGTAATTACTGATGCTGATACCGCTATTCTTGATGAAGAACCAAAGATTGCAGCATTTGGTATTCCAGTATTCCTGGTACTGGTAGAAAATACCGTTGCTAGCGATGACGTTCTCAAGAAGGTATTCCGTGTAATGGATCTTAGAGAAGTTAACCGCGGACTCTATGAACGCCAGATTGAATCTGCAGCAGCTAAGTACGAAGACAACATGCTCCCGCCATTCTTCAAGGGACTCGCTAAGTACGTAGAACAGGGCTATGCTCAGTTTGACTGCCCAGGTCATCATGGTGGTGCATACTTCACCAAGCATCCAGCTGGTCATGCATTCTATGATTTCTTTGGCGAAAACATGTTCAGAGCCGACCTCTGCAACGCCGACGTTGCAATGGGCGACCTTCTGATTCATCAGGGCCCGGCACTGGCTGCTCAGCAGCATGCTGCTAAGGTTTACAACGCTGATAAGACATACTTTGTACTGAATGGTACTTCTACTTCTAACAAGGTAGTTCTGAACGCAGTAGTTGCACCAGGCGACATCGTTCTTTACGACCGTAACAATCATAAGTCCATTTCCCATGGCGCTCTCGTAGAACAGGGTGGTATCCCGGTATACCTCGAAACTTCCCGTAACTCCTACGGCTCCATCGGTGGTATTCTGGCTCACTGCTTCGATGAAGACTACATCCGTGGCCTCATAGCTGAACGTGATCCGGAAAGAGCTAAGGCTGAAAGACCAATTCGTCTGGCAGTTATTCAGCTCGGCACCTATGATGGCTGCATTTACAATGCACGTCAGGTAGTTGATAAGATTGGTCACCTCTGCGACTACATTTTCTTCGACTCCGCATGGGTTGGTTACGAACAGTTCATTCCGATGATGAAGGACTGCAGCCCGCTGCTCCTCGATCTCGGACCGGAAGACCCGGGTATCTTTGTTACCCAGTCTGTTCATAAGCAGCAGGCAGGTTTCTCCATGGTATCCCAGGTTCATAAGAAGGATAGCCACATCAAGGGTCAGGATCGTTATGTACACCACAAGGTAGTTAACAACTCCTTCATGATGCATGCATCCACTTCCCCATACTATCCACTGTTTGCCTGCCTCGACGTAAACGCTAAGATGCAGGAAGGTGAAGCTGGCCGTTACCTCTGGAAGCAGTGCCTCCACGACGTAATCGAAGTACGTAAGACTATAATGCGTACCTGCCATTACCTCCGTCCACTCGTTCCGCCGGTAGTTCATGGCAAGAAGTGGGAAGATGGGGACACCGAAAAGATGGGCAGCGATATGGCTTACTGGGCATTCGAACCAGGTGCTAAGTGGCACGGATTCGATGGCTATGCAGAAGGCCAGTACTTCATCGATCCGATGAAGCTTCAGTTCGTAACCTGCGGCATCAAGGAAGATGGTTCCTATGATGATTTCGGTATTCCAGGCAACATTCTCGCTAACTTCCTCCGCGATAACGGAATTATTCCGGAAAAGTGCGACCTGAATGATATTCTGTTCCTCCCGACCCCGGGCTGCGACATGACCATGTATGATGATCTTGTTGCTAAGTTCATCAAGTTCGAAAAACTGGTTGATGAAGATGCTCCGCTGGAACAGGTTCTGCCAAATATTTACTACGCTCATGAAGACGTATATGCTGGCTGGACAATTCGTCAGCTGTGCCAGTACATGCACGACTTCTACAAGGGACATGAAACTTCTACCATTATGAAGAAGCTGTTCCTGAAGAAGTACATGCCAGAATTCGTAATGAATCCACATGACGCTAACATGGAACTCATTGGCCGTCACGGTGAACTCGTTGACCTCGAAGAAATCGAAGGCCGCGTAGCTCTCGAAGGTGCTCTTCCATACCCGCCAGGACTGCTCTGCATCCAGCCAGGTGAACGTTGGGCTCCAACCGTAACCAAGTACTTCCAGATTCTGCTCGATGGTATCAACAAGATGCCAGGATTCGAACCGGAAATTCAGGGCGTATACATTGAAGAAGGCGAAGATGGCAAGAAGCATGCATTCGGCTATGTTCTGAAGAAGGAATATGACCCGGCATTCAAAAAATAATTAACTTTTGTTAATTAGAACTTGACGTCTGATTAAAAAGAGATGGTGATTTTCACCATCTCTTTTTTGTGCAATAAAATATCAAATTTAGCGGAGCGGTTCTTGTTTGATCAGGCATGTTGTCATGATGCGTTATGGTAACCCGTTCTATTGTTGATGCTGGGCTGTTTGTCGCAATGAAAAACCTTATTATTCTGATAGTCGCAGAAAAATTGAAAAATATTAATCTATGACTTGATATTACGATTGAGAACGATTATGATTACATCAACAAATAAAAGCAACGACCAGAACAAGTACACCGGCAATGTGGTTCAGAGAGTGCTGATCATCGGCTGAAAGTTGGCACCGAAACAGACCTGGATGGAATGCATCTGGATAGCTGAGGCATTGAAAATAAGTAAATGCTTCCGGGAACCGCCGTTACCGGATTGAGTGGTAGTTATTTAATAATGACTGCGATCAGAGTGGAACCGCGTCAGATCGTCTCTGTAGAGACGGTCTTTTTTATTGCAGGAAAGGAAGAATGACCATGTTTGATACGTTGTGTAATGACATGCGGGTTGTCAGGGAAAGGAATCCAGCTGCTAAATCCTGGATGGAAATCTTTCTTTGTTATCCCGGGCTTCATGCCATATGGGCTTATCGCATCGGGCATTTTTTTTACAGGCACGAATGGTTTGTATTGGCCAGATTTATTTCTCATATTGCCCGAATGCTTACCGGAATTGAAATTCATCCGGGGGCAAGAATAGGGAAAGGATTGTTTATTGACCATGGAATGGGGATTGTCATTGGTGAAACTACAGTTATAGGAGATAATGTAACACTGTATCAGGGGGGGTACTCTTGGGGGACAGGAAAAGAGAAGGGAAAAAGACACCCGACTTTGAAAGACTATGTTGTGGTGGCTTGCGGAGCTAAGGTTCTGGGTTCCTTTACTGTTGGTGAAGGAGCAAAAATCGGGGCAGGTTCCGTAGTACTTAAAGAAGTTCCTCCGTATGCGACAGTGGTTGGTATTCCCGGGCATGTGGTAGCCGAACGTGGCAACCGGGTTCATCATCATGATGAATCGGATGTGGAGCTTAACCACAATAAACTACCGGATCCTATTGAAGAGCAGATTGGAAAGCTTCAGCATGAGGTAGATGCTCTCTGCAAGGAAATTCTTTTGTTGAAGACGGAATCGAAAGGAACTTTGGGGCCTATTTGATATAATGTCAGGCCGGAATTCTGTGGGGAACCGGCCAGATATAAAAAAGGAGGGGTGATATAATGAAAATTAAAAATATTATCGTTTTTAAGGATACACGATTGCCAGAGAATTTATAAGAAAAGAAGGATTCCTTGTTGGAATTTTCGGAGGTGCAGCACTGCACGCAGCGCTGCAGGTGGCAGCCAGGCCGGAAAACAAAGGGAAGAACGTGGTAGCAATTCTTCCGGATAATGGCGATAGATATCTTTCTACACCTGGTTTTATTAAGGCGGAATAACAGATAGTGATAATTAAAAAGGCCCTGCAGGTTGAAAATCAACCTGCAGGGCCTTTTTATCCAGCTGAACATATGAGGGGGGATAGAGAAAGAGAGTTTTTTACTGAATGGACATGCCCGATAACTGCATGATGAGGAGTATGCTGTCTTCTATTTGTTTTATGATTATTTCTTCCATACATCTTCAGCAATCTGCCGGATAAGTCTTATCTTTCTCCACTGATCATCTTCAGTCAGAATATTGCCTTCCTCGGTGGAAGCAAATCCACACTGAGGGGACAGACGGAGCTGTCCCAGAGGAACATAATGGGAAGCTTCTCTGATTCTTTCCTTAATTGCGTCTTCATCTTCCAGCTCTGGGGTCTTAGAAGTTACCAGGCCGAGGACAACTACCTGGTTGTCAATATAGCGGAGCGGTTCAAATCCGCCGGCTCGGTCTGAATCATATTCCAGGAAAAATCCATCAACATGGCAGTTGGCAAATAAGGTGGAAGCTACCGGTTCATAGCCGCCAGAGGAGAACCAGGTGGATCTGAAATTGCCGCGGCAGATATGCATGGTTACTGTAAGGTCTTCTGGCTTATCCTTCAGAATTTCATTGATTACATGAACATATTTTTTCTGAATGGATGGAATATCATATCCGCGTTTGCGATAGGCTTCTGTCTTTTCGCTGGAACAGAATTCACCCCAGGAGGTATCATCCAGCTGAAGGTAGCGGCATCCGGCATCATAGAAGGTACGGAGTGCTTTGCGGTATGTGCTGATAAGGTCTTCAAAAAAGAGATCTTCGTTATTCTGATAGACTTCCGGTAAATCGGGATTGACACGGACACAGGTCATAAGGTGAACCATGGATGGGGAAGGGATGGTTTGTTTTGCAATATGAGCTGCATCTTCAAACTGATGAATAAAACGGAAATGGTTGAGGAATGGATGGTCTTCAGGAAAATCAAGGCGTCCAATGATTTTCAGGTTGGTAGCCTTGGGCTGGCGGCCTTTGAAAGCTACGGACCAGTGTTCTGCTGCTGCGGTAGTGCATCCGGTAAGGGCGGCCATGAAATCCAGATGCCAGAAGGCACGACGGAATTCTCCATCAGTAAATGTGTACAATCCATTTTCCTTTTCCTTATGAATCAGTTCAGTAATGCATTCATTTTCAATGCGGGTAAGTTCGTCCCTGGTAATGGTGCCGGATTCTGCATTGGCACGAGCCTGTTTTAAACGGGCAGGGCGAAGGAAGGAGCCTACTATATCATGAGTAAACGGTGGTTCTTTTAATTTGGTCATATCAACATCTCCATACTAGTTAAAACAAGAATCAAAAATTTATGGATTCAGTATAACAAGTTTATTGAATATATAAAAATACGAATACTCAATAAATACATATAGTTTTAATGAATACATAAAGCCCATGTCTTGATGATTTTATCCATTAAGACATGGGCTAAATCCTTTATATGGTGCGGAGATTGCGGCGATGAAAGGGAATCGGGATAGCTTTTTTCAGTCGGAAAGACCAGAGATACATATGAGATACCGGCATAGCATAAATGCGTTGTATGGCATAAGCATACAGGTTCAGCTGAACTGCGTAATGAGCAATTAGCTCTTCTTCGGTTCTGGCAAAATCGGTCTTGTAATCAATGATAATCAGTTTATCGTCCTGTTCCAACAGGCAGTCAATAACACCCTGAAGGAAAATGTTTTCCTCTGGTTCGCAGGACTCATAAAACAGTTGCGCAGGAAGGAGAATGGAGAATGGCAGTTCTTTTCGAACAAGCGAGGTTCTGGCCATTTTTCCCAGCGGGCCATGAAGAAAGGCAAGGATATCCTGAATCGGGGAATGGAATCCGGAACGGGAAAGGATGGCTTTTTCTTCGTCATCGGTGAGGATATTACGTTCATGCAGAGTGTGAATTTCCTCACGGAGGAAGTCAGACGACGGATAGTCCGTCTTAAAATCCAGGTATTGCATAACCTTATGCATGAGGGTACCATAAGCCGCCCCGTGGGTGCCCAGGCGGTCTTTGGCAAGAAAGGCCGGTTCCTCCGTAAAACCGGAAGGGAGGTATGTCTCTTCTTCGGTAAGTTCTTCTGTAAGTACCACTGACTGCGGTTCCTCTTCATTTTGCTCAAATAACATACGGGCGGCTGCGGTGGCCGTAATTTTTGCCGGTGTGCTGATAGAGCCGGGGTGAGGATACTTCCAGGATAAGGTGTTTTCTGTCCACGGTGGAACCGGACCAGAGCGTGACAGATAGTCCTTTAGCATGGCATCTATATCCTTTGCGTCATCTTTCTCATGGCTGTCGTCAGATATCAGCTCCGGGAGGAGATCTTCAGGAGAAATGATATGAATGGCAAACTGCGGAGGCGTGTCGGATTCGTCTTCATATATCGGTATGGAGGATATTAGGTCCCAGAAGGTAGCCATGGAGCGGCTTACTGCTGCAGCCGGTACAATCCAGTCCATATAACAGGTAGCTGAAGTTATAGTATGCAGAGGCATTCTGTGGTAGCCGGCATGAGGAACCGTGGTGCGCGCATACAGCGGTATGCTCCATTTTTTCATGGTATTCTTCACGTCTTTTACGGTGCCGGTGATAATCAGCTTATCTCTGGCCCGTGTCATGGCTACGTAGAGGAGGCGCGCTTCTTCCGATAGATTTTCTCGCTGTAAGGTGTATTTTAACAGGTACCAGTAGAGCGTAGGCCAGCGCAGTTTATGTTCTTCATCAAAATACTGGAATCCTATTCCCTCTGTCTTGTGCAGTAGAGCTGACTGATGCAGGTCATCAGTGTTGAACTGACAGGCGGCGTCGGCAAGAAATACCACAGGAAATTCCAATCCCTTACTCTTATGGATTGTCATAATCTGCACCGCATCGGTCTCTGTCTGTACAGAAGAAGCGGATAGTTTTTTGCGCTCTTTTGACAGACGATAAAGCGTGTCCAGGAATCCATACAGGCCATTATTCCGGCTGTTATCCCATGCGAGGGCCTTTTGATAGAATGCTTCAACGTGGGCAGCCCGGAAGCTGCCTTCCGGCAGGGCGGCAATGTAAGGCAGATATTCTGTGTCATCCAGAATGGTGCGGAGTAGCGGAGTCACTCCGTTTCGCCTGGAAAGGGAACGCCATTTATTAAATAATTTCAGGAAGGCCGCTACCTTTTCCTGTTTTACCGACGGCAGTGGGGATTCTGCTTTTATGAGAACGTCAAAAAGACAGGGGGAAACCGGGGATTGCATACTGTCTCTGGCCAGGGCAAGATGGGCTAAATCCTGTTCATCCAGTCCGACCAGGGAAGAGCGGAGGATTGCCGTCATGGGGATATCCCAGCGCGGGTTGTTCAGAATCTGCAGAAGTGACCAGAGATGACGCACTTCCACGGTTTCCAGAAAATCATCACTCTGATCACAGCTGGCAGGAATCCCTGCATTCTGCAGTGTGCGGACCAGATAACCGGCTTTGGTGCTGATGGAACGCATAAGAATGACTATATCCTTATAGGAAACCGGTTGTATTTCCCCGGTTTTATTGCGTATAGTCAGCCCTCTGGTGAGCATATCCTTTATGCGGTGGGCAATGTGTACACCTTCCAGTTCTATGCGCTGTACATCCTGCATCTCATCGGCCTCTGACTCATCCATATCTTTTGTGGCCGGCTTTTCCAGGATGTCAATGTCTATAGTGCCACCCACGTACGTTTTATCGGTGCAGGTGCTTCTTCCCGGATACAGAGCTTCTGACTTACCATAGTTCAGTTCCAGACTGTCTTCAAACATGATCTGGCGGAAAATAAAGTTAATACCATAAAGGATGGATGGGTCACTTCTGAAATTGCGGTTCAGATCGATCCGAAGATTCTGGGAGCCGGTTTCTGCAACATAGTCTTTATATTTATCATAGAAAATCGTAGGATCAGCTAAGCGGAACCGATAGATACTCTGTTTGATATCGCCGACCATAAACCGATTATGACCGGAGCTCAGCAGGGCAGTAATGGTTTCCTGTACATTATTTGTATCCTGGTATTCGTCAATCATCACTTCTGTATAATTCTTTCGAAGTTCCAGGGCCGTTATGGAAGGAAACAGCTGAGCTCTGGATGGTGTAAAGTCACTGGCTTCCTGATCAACCAGAAGGGTCAGTGCATAGTGCTCTGTGTCACTGAATTCCAGAATACCTTCCTCCTGCTTCTTCTGCATGTAAGCGTCGTGAAAATCCTGTGTCAGCCTGGCAAGGACACGGATAAGGGGGGCGGTTCCCCGCATCTGCGAAATCCAGGCCTTTTCCGGGATAGAGAAGAAAGACTGAAGTGAGGCAAAAGCCTTTTTTATTTTTGTCCGGGCATCACTTACAGCATCCTTTATATTTTTTATTTCATCCGGGTTATCCATATTTCCCAGGCGGATGGCCGACAGACGGGGAGTGAAGGAAACAGACTGGATTCTGGTCTGCCAGTCATGCCAGGTGGAGGATTCGGCCAGCAGATTCAGCTGAGTGTATTCCTGCGTTAGTGGCTCAATGTATTTCTGGAGCTGGGAGGCATATGGCTGCAGCGCATCGAACAGGAGGCGGTAATTATCACACCAGGAGGTGACCTGAATGCGGGCATCCTGCAGGAGAATATCTGTCCAGTCCAGGTCAGACAAGGTTGTGTCCGGAGCCAGCTCATAGGCATCTGCCAGATGGGAAAGCCAGATTTCCGGAAAAGCCATAGACTGGGAAAAGGAATCCAGCTTCATAATAATCTGACGCAACTGCCCATCCTGATACCGGCTGGCAAGCATATCGGCAAGCTTTATAAAATCTGGTTCCTTTTTTTCGTACCACCGGAGCAGAACATCAGAAAGGACATCCTGCTTCATCAGATACAGTACTTCGGAATCACTTTCAATCCTGTATCGGGGGTCCAGCGGGATGCGGTAAAAATACTGCTTAATCAGAGTCTGACAGAATGAATCAATAGTGGAAATATGGGCACTGCCCATCAGGGCCAGCTGATGGCTCACATGGGAAGAAAGAGCCTCCTTTCCTTCTTTTTCTGCATTTTCCAGTACTCTGGTCAGTGCGTCAGTAATGCGGGTGCGCATCTCGGAAGCGGCTGCTTTGGTAAAAGTAAGGACAAGCAGACTGGTAATGTTTACCGGGTGTTCTACATCGCAGACCATGCGGATAATACGTTCGACCAGTACCGCTGTTTTCCCGCTTCCTGCAGCAGCAGAAAGCAGAAGATTCCGGTCACGGGAAGTGATGGCTGATTCCTGTTCTTCTGTCCATCTGACATTACTCATTATTCTTTCTCCTTTCAATTTCCTCATCCAGTTGTTGCTTTACGTCGCGGTCACTCATTGAGGTTATCCATTCCGGTTTGTCACCCAGTTTACGATCGAAACGGCATATGCTCTTATAAGGACAGTAATCACATGGGTTACGCTTGTCCAGACGGGCAGGCCTGATAGGGATATCTCCGCGAGCAATATGTTCATGAAGTTTTCCCATTATCTGGGTAACTTTTTCTTCCAGAATGGAAAATTCCTCCCGGGTGAGCAGCTTTCCACTTTTTGCAATCTTGCCTGTCTTAGTTCGGTTGACTGGAATAAAAGGGGCATCCTCAGAATCAGGAAGAAAAGCGTGATCCAGATTCTGAAGGATTCTTTCGTCCTGATTAAAATAACCGCTCATAAAATGAGCAGCCTTGCCGGGCATTTCATCAAGTTCATCAGGGGAAGAAGGAACAGAGGCAGACAGCGCGGTATCGCCGGAAATATAAATATAAAGAATGGCCGCCGGAAGCAGGGCGTTTTTCGATTCTCTGAGTACAGCCAGGAGGTATACGATAAGCTGGAGGTGATATCCAATCAGCATAGAATACAAATTGGCTGTGGTGCTGCCGGTTTTATAATCAGCAATTACGGCAGCATTATCACAGGTGTCCATACGATCGATGGTACCTCGCAGTGTGAAAAGTCTGCCCAGATCATCCTGCAGATGCAGTGAGAATTGTTTTTCAAGCATCTGCGTATTAAATGAACTCTGACGGCTCCAGTTACGCAGTCGCTTCAGTGTACGGGAGAACGCATCATTTAATGCATGTTCTGTATAGGCCTGCGCAGCATCCGACCGGAGGATTCCGTGCTTGATGCGAGGCGCGATTTCTCCGGCTATCTGCGTAGACAGGGCCTGGATATCCTTATCGGATACATCACGCCACTGCTGTGCGCTCTGCTTCAGTCTGTCGCCAAAATTGTGAAGTCCTGCATGAAGATAATTTCCGAAATCCCGGGCGTCCAGATCTGACTGATCGACCGGTTTCAGATGCAGCCCCTTTTCCAGATAATAACGATAGGGGCATTTCCGATAGGATTCAAACTGAGAGATGGATCCGGTAAAGTGACCATTTTTCATAAACAGGCGGGAGGCCAGAGGCTGTCCAAGGGCAGAGGCATGGTTAGAATAGGAAAATGCGCGCAGCCTGTCCTGCAGCTGTCCCTGGTGGGAAGGATGGCTGTGCACCCAGTTGCGCAGAGCCGTCCATACGGATGTTTCTGACGGTACGGTATATGGCTGATGGGCAATTCCCTGTCGGAGGATTTCAGGGAAAAGAGAAAGGGCCTGGTCCGGATTGGAAATAAAGGAGTGGTCTTCGGTATAGCTGTCGGGGGCAGCAGCTGACTCGATGGTTTGCACGTATCCACGGCGCAGTATGTTTTTCAGAAGATAGGAAGGCGCAAGCTCCTTGCCATCACTGCCGGTGAGGCTGCATGACAACACAAGGCTGTCAGAAGCACGGGTCAGGGCCAGATAGACATAAAACTGTTCCTGGTAAATCTGGCGCATCATGTCAGGCCCCAGGGAAATGCCCATTTCATTCTGAATATGCTGTTTTTCCCCTTCCGTGATAAATCCTGTGTCATCAATGCGGCATGGGAATTTTCCTTCATTGATACCTGGGACAAATACCATTTTCCCTTCCGAGGCATATCCACGTTCAATCGTAGTGACCGTGACATGATCCAGCGTAGGAGGAATCATGGAATAGGTTAAAGAGGACAAACCGTCTTCTGCCATGGCAAGGAAATCTTCCGGAGTGATGGCATCATTTCCGGTGACATGGACTATTTCATCAAGCAGTGCTATTGTTTTTTTCCACACCTGTACACTCGGGCGCTGACGGGATATTTTAAATTCTTCGTCATCCCAGGCGCTGAGTGCTTCAGGAATTTTCATATGGATAAGCCAATGGTAAAGAAGGGTGCACTTATCCTTTACAGAAACACTGGCCTTCCAGGATTCAGCGAGAGGATTCAGGACAGACAGAAGACGTGACCGGAGCTCATTCATAACTGCCTGCTCTGCTTTTTCTTTTTCAGTTATGGTTTCTGTATCCGAATCTACAGAATAGGCAGTGTGAAACCGCCATTCCTTTTTCCATTGCCCGGGCCGGATTCCGTTTTTCAGCACAAAGGATTCCAACATGTCCACTTCACTGGCAGAGAGCGCGGTAAACAGATCGTTTTTCAGAAGCCGGAACAGACGGTTTCTGCTCCAACCGCGTCCGGCATGCATGGATTCAGCCGCAAGGAACTGAAGCAGGGCGGAAAGAAGAAGGATGAGCGGGTGGTTGTTCATGGATTCTCTGTAATCAAAGAAGGCAGGAATCTTATACTGGTGGAATTTTCTGATGAGTACATCCATATAATCTTCCGGATTGCGCAGAAGCACCAGTATGTCCCGGTAACGCAGTTTCTGAGATTTTACGGCAAATACAATCCGCCGCGCGATTTCATCCGTTTCTCTGGTGGTATCGGCAGCGGTCAGTATATGGATATCCTGAGAAGGAACCGGTCTGGCTGTGGCATAAGGGGATGTCAGACAGTCACGGGTAAACTGACGCATGCCCGGCGAATGGAAACGGGGAGCCTGGGACAGCGTGGTACCATATGACCCCGGATATCTTTCCATCAGCATGGAATACAGGTGATAGGGTCTGTTCCATACCGGAAGGGAAGCCGCTGTTTCCGGGCTGTCCATGGACAGGGTGAGCGTAACCTGACGGGCATGTTCAATGAGTGCGTACACAATCTGCACTTCCTGCGGGGTCATTCCGTTAAATCCGTCAATCCAGATTTCAGAGGATGCGATAAGCGATGATCTGGGAATTTCGTGAATCAGCAGGTCATAGGGAGAACCCTGATAATTAAAATGATTGGCAAGGTACTGATGATACAGGGAGTACAGATGACAGGTATCTTTCAGTTTAAGGCCAAGCGGCGTGTTTCCTTCCGCTTCTGCCATAGAAGCCAGCCGGTCCTCTGTAATAAGGTACGTGTCCAGTTCATGGAAAAAAGCTGTCATGGATTCAGCGAAATGACGTTTTTCAGAAGCTCGGGCAATGACGTGGAATTCCGACCGGTGTTCAGAAAGTATACGGGACAGTACCAGCTGCTGGCCCAGCGGAGGCAATGTTTCACTTACGCTGGAATGCATTTCCTGAAATATACGGTAGCCAAGCCGGGAAAAACCGGAAACTGAGGCCCGGGTAAATCCATGCGCGGGCATATGGGCAGCCAGCATGGATTCGGCGCGGTATGTTCCCTGGTCAGGAACAAGAAAAATGGCCTGATGTTCCGGGGACTGCATTAGATAGTCCTTTATTTCATTGCAGCAGGTGTTGGTTTTTCCACTGCCGGCAGGTCCAAAAATAAAACGAAGTCCCATAGCGACCTCCTGTACGGGAATAGAGAATTCTAATCAGTTTTATAATCACGTTATGTTTCTATCTGTCATATATGCTATTATACATGATAGAACATTTGTATGCAGTGATGGGGACTTCCTGAAAGTGCCGTCATATCGGAAAATATTATGGTCAATTTCAGGCAGCAGAGGGAAAATATCAATTTGTGTTGGTTTGTCAAACATATGTTACACCGTACTTGATGAAATCATGGAGTGTA
>OGYX01001181.1_pt1 | contig 19207 bp, 10 predicted proteins | sample 1576601 | NCBI WGS metagenome assembly OGYX01 (sample SAMEA3541561, study PRJEB24748) | human gut metagenome | biome: human gut; feature: human-associated habitat; material: faeces | place: China | collected 2012 | reverse complement strand
CACCTCATCTACACTCCAAAATGTCGGTTTACCTACCGCAGTACGAGAAGCGATAGCAATACCTTCACTTGTTGCCGCCTTGATAGCATTTGCCGCATCATCAGCTGCTTTAGCGTATTCATGCATTGACAGATACATACGTGCACGAAGTCCGTATGCTACTGACAGACTGATATAACGCTTGTCAGCACGTTTTACCTTTCCTTTTTCTGCATTAGTCAGCAAATCAATAGCATTGTTCAAGTCTGATTCAATCTGTGTATACACGTCTTTTACAGACGAACGTTTACAACCATTCACAGAAGCATCTGCCGAATTCTTTTCTGTAATCAGCGGTACACAAGGTTTGTCCTCATTACCTTTATAGTTAAACTGATACAGTTGTGCCATTACCCAATAAGAGAATGCGCGTGCAGCCAGTCCTTGTCCCAGATAGAATTGTTCATTGGCGTCTTCTGTTTTTTCATCAATGCTTCCTACTACATTGTTGGCAGCAAAAACGATAGAATACAAGTCATTCCATACCATCTGTCCTTCCAAGGAAGTATTTTCACGGTCTTCAAATGTCAAGTCATATCCAGTCCAGTTATAACCGTTGTTATCACTTATTACGTCTTCTGTATTAGAATCCAGACACAACATGACAGTAGGATAACCAATATCATTATGACGTTCAGCTCCCAATGCACTTGAGTTAGGGAAAGCCTGGTTGAAAGTAGAGAAAATCGCATTTACCTTTGCCACTCCACGTTCAGGATTCAGTGTAGAAACGGTCTCCTTCTGAGAGTCTGTCACGATTCCTCCATCGGGCAATGTATCCATATCCTGGCAACCAGTCACAGCCAGTGAAGATACAAGCAATGAAGCAAAAATATATTTTGTTTTCATATCTGTTTCTTATTTATATTTTAATTAAAATGTAAGGCTGATACCTCCAGAAATTGTACGGATGGCAGTATAAAGTGATGTAGTAGCACTTGTATAGCTCTGACGTGGGTCAAGACCTTTACGTGCAGAAAGCAATCCTACATTATCGGCAGTGAAATATACACGCAGTTTTTCCAGCATCATCTTGCGAACCAAGTTAGACGGAAGTGTATAACCAATAGTGATATTATTTACACTCAGATAGTTAGAACTTGCAAGCCAGCGAGTTGAAGTAGAGTTTGTATACTTATCCTGTGCATTCAGACGAGGTACATCCGTATATTTATTTTCCGGAGTCCATGCATTGTAAATATCCTTGTGCCAGTTCTGTCCGTCACCTTTTCCAGCCATCATGAAACGATAACCTGAGTCATAAATCTGACCACCCAACTGATAAGACAACTGAATAGAAGCATCAAAACCGTAAAGCTGTACAGAAGTTCCCAAACCACCGTATACCTTCGGCATCAAGTTGTCTGTGGCCACCTTGTTTGTAGTCTGAGCTAATGCATAATTGTCTGTTTTATACAACTCACCCTTGTCATCTTTTGCCCAATACTGAGCCAAACCTGTTTCTGGATCTACGCCAGCATAATCTACCAAATACATACGGTACATTGATTCACCTTCTTCGTAAATGTAGTTTCCATCAATCAACTGACCATCCAAGTCCGGATGCAACTTGTTGATTTTATTTTTGATGAAAGTGGCATTCAAATTCACATCCCAAGTAAAGTTCTTCTGGTTGAAAATCAAATAAGTCAAATCCAATTCAAAACCAGAGTTGGTCATAGAACCTACGTTCATCGGAATAGAAGTATAACCCACACTTCCGGCAACCGGTTTGTTGTAAAGCATATCACTTGACTTACGACCGAAGTATTCAGCCGATCCGTTCAAACGGTTATTGAACAAGGCAAAATCAATACCTACGTTATAAGAAGTTGAAGTTTCCCAAGTCAAATCGCGATTACCCTTTGCAATCATCGTACCGTCAGAGAACACACCGTCTGCACCAGTCATGTTATACTGGTCCATCCATGGATAATAGTTTTTAGCTGTCTCCATCACTCCTACAGTATATCCACCTGGGAACAAGATATCATCGTTACCCTGCTGACCGAAAGAAGCCTTCAGTTTCAACATGTTAATCCAAGTGATATCCTTCATGAAATCTTCACGTGTAATCATCCAAGCCACACTTGCAGCCCAGAAGTCACCCCAACGATTTTCAGGAGCAAAACGAGAAGAAGCATCACGACGGTAAGAAACGTTACCAAAGTATTTATCGTCATAAGAGTAGTTGACACGACCAAAGAAACCTTCAGTAGCATAAGTCAATTTCATACCGCTGGCAGTCTTCTTATCAATTGTATTGCTAATATAGAAGCTTTCAGGGTCATACAGATTCTGACCAGAACCTGTCAATTCTGTATATTGGTATGAATAACCATCATAACCGGCAGTAATATCAAAATGATGTACATCTTTCACTGCAAACTGATAGTTAGCTACATACTGCTGGTCGAAACCGAAAGTACGCATTGCAGCCTGATAAGCATTACCTCCATAAGAAGCACTCTGACCCATATATGCGTTACCCAAATCATTGTAACGTGTATTGTCGATATTCATACCAAAGCGTGCGCTGATGGTAAGACCTTTAATCGGAGTCAATTCAGCAAACCAGTTTGCATTCAGCACGTCAGCCAAAAATTCAGTCTTATTATAAATAAGGTCACCTGCCGGGTTGGCAATAGACATAAATGCACGTGATGAAGGACTGCTTACACCATCACCGTAATCATACACCTTACGACCGTTCAGTGTCATAATCTGTTTGTCAGCTCCACGTACATACATCGGATAAACCGGAGCAATGTTATTGGCAATATAGAAAGCATTACCGGAAGATGATGCATTATCCTGATCGCCCGGATAGTTACTCTTTGAGTTTACATAGTTCATGTTGGCACCCACTTTCAACCAGTCTGTTACCTTGTAGTCACCCTTCAAACGACCGCTGAAACGAGTCAAACCAGAACCTTCAATTACACCCTGATCATCCAAATAGCCGAAAGCCATGTAGAAAGTAGACTTATCGTTACCGCCAGACACATTCAAGTTATATTCCTGACGAAGAGATGTTCTAAATGTTTCATCAGCCCAGTTATCCGGAGTATAATAATATCCATATTCATCTGTATAGCCCAATGTAGCATTCGGGTTCAGCAAACCGTTGCTACCAATCAGCAACTGACCTTCAGGTACTGTATAAATCTGATAACCTACACCACCATTTCCAGCAGAAAGCAAAGTATTGTTTGCAGCTACATTGGCAGCCTGCGGAGTCATGCCATTGGTCTGTACATAACCATTATAGATAGCTTCGTAAGCTTTTTCCAGATAATTCTTTGAACTTGTCAGCACATCGTAGTTCTTTACTCCACGAGAGTTGGCACCCCATTTTGCATCGAAGTTTACACGTGCCTTACCAGAAGTACCTTTTTTAGTAGTAATCATGATGATACCGTTTGCACCACGCGCACCATACAACGCTGTAGAAGCCGCATCTTTCAACACTGTCATTGATTCAATATCTGCAGAGTTGATAGATGACAAATCTCCATCATAAGGCACACCGTCTACTACATACAACGGGTCTGTTCCGGCATTGATTGATCCGACACCACGGATACGCACTTTTGCATCTTCACCCGGCTGACCGTTATTACTCAAAATCTGCACACCTGCTACAGCTCCAGCCAATGCATTTGATACGTTTGACACCTGACGTTTCTCAATCTTATCAGCTTTCATCACTGCTGCAGAACCTGTAAATGACCCTTTGGTAGAAGTACCATACGCAGTTACCACAACTTCATCAAGTACCTCAGCATCAGACTTCAACACCACTTTTACGATAGGCTTAATCTTCACTTCCTGCGACTGCATTCCGATGAAAGAAATGACCAAAGTTCCGGCGGAACTATAAAGTATTATAAATTATTGATCTATAAATAAATAGAAATTATTCAATTAAATAAGATTTGTAAATCAAGATGGCTTGTAAACTGATATTCTATACGGATTTTCTACCAAGATTATACTCTGAATAAGTCATTTTTATATAATTAGATGAATATATTAGCTCAAAACGAATTTATTGAGTCATACAAGACAAATAAAATTCCATACATTTATTCAGTAAACGCGTTTTCATTTGTCAATAAAATATGTTTTCCTGCCTTATATTGTTTTAAGAGTATGAAATTTCTTCATAGATTTTACAACAATATATATTGAGCCACCTGCTTATATATTAAGTAGTTTAAAGAAAATGTCTTATAATAAAATAGAGAGCGTACTAAGAAAAAAACTTACCCAAGAATACGCTACGCAACTTGGGTAAGTTTCCTATAATAATTCTCGGAATTTATAAATAAGAAGACAATGCTTTTTGCTTCTATATATTATAAATTCAAGAAAAACTTCTCAATCTATTAATATGAGGGATTCTGTTTAATCTGAGGATTAGCATCAATTTCCGCCTGAGGGATAGGCATAATAGTTCTATAATCATTCCAATTAACGGTTATTAAATCTTCTCCATTCAAGAAATGAGTACCTCCTTTTCTCTCAACAGTATCTCCTACACGTAAAATGTCATATAGTCTATGACCTTCCATCACAAGTTCTTTTCTACGTTCTTTCTTAACTAAATCAAGAGTTGCTATGATTTTTGTGTTGTTTGGATTAGCACGATGTCTTATTTGATATAAGTATTCATCAGCAGAATTTTGATCAGGAGTGCCTTTTCTTAATGCAGCTTCTGCTCCAATTAGATAAATATCAGACAATCGGATTACTCTAACATTATTCACAAAAATATTTCCGTCAAGTCCTGGATACTTGTTTACAACACGCTTCTGTCCATCTTTATCTTTTATCAATAATCCCAATCGTACATCATCCGGATCTTCGTTTAGTAAATTCAGGAAATCAGTTGTTGCAATCATTGTTCCGTATGAACTTGGTGCAACAAGAGATCCAATAAGCTCTCTACTTCCGCCATACATAGTAGAAGATAAATCTAAATCAAAAATAGATTCACTATTTTCACGTTTTCCCCACATGTTGATATATTCAGCGTTAGGGACTAGATTATATCCTCCATTATCAATGACATCTTTTGCGTATTTATAGGCTTCCTCATAATTACCTTTATATAAATTGACACGAGCTATTAAGGCCTTTACCCCCCAGCGGTTTATGTGACCGTATGTTTTATCTTCACTTATAAGATTTAAAGCATCTGCTAAATCAGTTAAAACTGCTTCATAGCCTTGTGCTACAGTAAGACGCTCAGGTAAACTTGCAGCATCAAGTACGGTTGTTATCACAGGAACTCCTAAAGATGCTCCATTATCTTTTTGATACGGTGTACCATAAGTAATTAGAAGGTTGAAATGAGCTAATGCTCTGATTGCTAAAGCTTCCCCCTTTGAATTCTTAGTTACATCTGTCATTGGTATAGAACCAGATTCAATAGCATCTAAGAGGACATTAGCACGATTTATGACTACATAAGGTACAGACCAAAGTGATTCTCTAGCATTATTTTGCCTATCGGTAAAACGATAAAAGTTTTCTGTACGGTCTCCAACCATTCTAGTTTGTATATCTTCACCGCCCACTTCTGGACGAGTAATGAAATCTGTACCGTAATAGTATGAACCATCGACAGAAATAAGCCCTTGATAAAGTCCGTTCACTGCTGTTCTCGTATCTTCTTCCGTGGTGATTGCTCCTTCACTAACTAACGAATTGCTAGGCAATGTTGTCAGATAATCATCACACGAAGATAACAACGTAACTCCAGTCAGCAAGGTCACAAATATTGTATGTATAGTTGTTTTCATTGTTTCTTCTTTTTATTAAATTCCTAATTCAACACCAAATGTAACAGTCTTTAAGTTAGGAAGTCCAAGTGTTGGAATTCCATTTACTGGCATTTCAGGATCTGCATATTTATATGAAGTCCAAGTGAGTAGATTCGTTCCTGAGACAAATACACGAACATTGTTTAACTGTGCTTTGTTAACCCATTTTTGTGGAAGTGAGTAAGAAAGACTTAATGATTTCAAACGTAAATAGTTCAAATCTTTCATAAAACGTGAGCTCCCATAATTTCCCCATTTGTAATTATTGATTCGGCGAGGAACATCTGTAACGTCACCAGGTTTTTGCCATCTGTCTAACTGTTCGGTTGACATATTATACCATACCTGATATCCATCTGTATCTGTAAGACTTGTTCTCCAAGTGTCGAATACTTTTCCACCTAAAGAGAAATTGAAAAGCATACTCAATTCTAATCCTTTCCATGAAACAGAGTTTCTCCATCCACCAGTTAGTTTTGGGTCTGGTTTGCCGATAATTACACGTTGAGCTTTTGTAGGATCTTTAGTTAATTCTCTGTTTATACTGCCATCTTCATTTACTGTATTTAATACCCATTGCTCTTCACCAGTTTGTGGGTCTACACCAGCCCATTCACGGCTCCACCATGAATAGTATGATTCTCCTTCACGAATAATACTAGTACCATCAATGATATCTTTTCCTCCATAAAGCTTGGTTACTTTATTGCTATTGTGTGACAATGCTAGACCTGTATTCCATCTTACTTGTGAGTGTTTGAACACGTCCACATTGATGTCTACTTCTACACCCTGATTTTTCATTTCACCAACATTTTTTAGCATAGTTTGAAAACCTACAGCCATTGATGTGGGAACATCTTGCAATAAATCACTTGTACGACGTGTATAGTAATCAAATGTAATGTTTAAACGGTCAAAAAAACGAGCATCAAATCCGATATTGAGATTCTTGTTTTTTTCCCATGACAAGTCTGGATTTGGAACAGAATTTGGAGCAGAGCCTGGTTTATCCTGGTAATTGTAACCATATCCATACAAGCTTAGATGGCTGTAGTATGAACTAGGCAAAGTACCATTGATACCATAAGATGCTCTTATCTTTAAATCATTTAACCATGTCAGATTATGCATAAATTCTTCTTGTGTCATTCTCCAAGCAGCAGAAACAGACCAGAAGTTTGCCCATCGATTATTTGCACCTAAACGTGAGCTTCCATCTCGACGGAAATTGGCTGATACATAATATTTATTGTCAAAATCATAATTTACACGTGACAAAAGTGACAACAAATGGTCTTGTTCGTAATACGCCATACCTTCCATTGGAGTAGCAGCATTAATAGATTCTGGCAATTTATTGTGCGGATATCCATTTTGTGATGCCATTACATACTCTATTCTGCGGTCATCTACATCCCATCCTACAAGTACATCCAAATTATGTTTTTGATTAAAGCTCTTCACATAATTTAATGTGGTAGAAGAATAGATGTTGTTTTGATTCAAAATATAGTTAGATCCAAGACCTCCTAAATCGCTACCATTGTTTGAATCCATAGGCCAGTAGGTTAATGATTTATTAGCTATATAATCATAGCTGACATTTTCTTTTAGCGTTAACCCATCAATAATCTCATAGGAGGCCCATAAATTATTCGAACTTCTGAAAACATTTGACTCATTCTTGTCTTTCTGTAAATCTTCTATAGGATGAGATTTAGGGAAATAAGCCTGAATAATAGGATTTGACATATCATAGTTCCCTTCGTCATCGTAGATTCGTATGTTAGGGGTAATCACATAGTTAAGCAAGAAAAAAGGATTGGCAAAAGCTGTTCCTTCACTAACAACAGAGGATTTTTGTTTTGACAATGAAATATTTGCTCCCATTTGCCATTTATTATCTGCCGAACGGTGAGTTGCATTGATACGTCCAATAAATCCATCCATTTTAGAGTTGTTAGCTTTACCTTGGTCTTTTTTGTATGCTAAAGAAGCGAAGAAGGAGTTTCGATCATCACCACCTTGTGCAGAAAATTCGTAGTTTTGTGAAGAGCCGTGTTTACGGAATAAAGCAGACTCCCAGTCTTCATTATAATCAGGTGCATAAGTATCGGCTGCTGCCTGAGCATACGCTTTTGCTTGTTCCTCTGTAGCAGGAGTGTAATTTCCCTCAGCATCAGGAATACCATAAAGAATAGCTTCATTATATGCTCCTTCGTATGTCAGTTCTCTACGTTGAGTTCCATTTACATTTTCACGATTTTTCATAGCCCAATCAGAGAATCCCCAATTGGCTTTAAAATTGATACGTGTTTTGCCGGCTTTTCCTTTCTTTGTAGTAATCAAAATTACACCATTGGCTGCTCTAGAACCATACAAAGAAGCTGCAGCCGCATCCTTTAATACGGTAATATTCTCAATATCACTGGGATTAATAGATGACATAATATTAAATGATTTACTATCGTCTGTTACAGCTGATATAGCAACATCTCCTGATACAACGGGAACACCATCTATTACATATAATGGCTCATTGGTTGCATTCATTGAGCCTGTACCTCTTACGCGAATTTCTAATGCCGCGCCCGGTTGTCCACTGTTACTGTTTATTGTTAATCCAGGAGTTGTACCAGCAAGAGCTTGCTCAAAAGAGGTGACAGGAATATCTTTTAAAGCTTTTGCTCCATCAACAGAAGATGCCGCTCCTGTAAATGAAGATTTTTTAGCAGTGCCATACGCAACAACCATAACTTCATCAAGTTGTTCTGCGTCAGATTTTAATAATACTTTTACAATTGGCTTAACTTTCACTTCCTGCGACTGCATTCCGATGAAAGAAATGACCAAAGTTCCGGCGGAACTTGGCACGTTAGTCAACGTAAAATTACCATCAATGTCGGTAACAGTACCTACTGTAGTACCTTTTACCAATACTGATGCGCCCACTACAGGTAAACCATCCTCTTCAGAAGTAACATTACCAGTTACCTTTGAGATTTGAGCGTTTACCAGACCAATACCTATCATCAGGCAGGTCATTAACAGCATCAATTTTCTTTTCATAAAAATCTCTCTTAAAGTTTAACTTTACATTAATAAAAATTCATTCACTCTAACAAGACGCAAAAGTAGTAATATCTTTTTAAATATTTATACCATTTTCAATAAAAATCCCCCAAAAGGTTGCTTTTTAACACTTATAGCCGCCACTTTCATGCAAAAGTATGTTTTTATAAAGTAAATGATATGCATTTCTTGTATATGAACTCTATCATAGAATCAAAATATGAATCCTTTTTTGCAGACACTTGTTACTTTTAATTTGGTTAAAATAGATACTATATAAGTAATAAACTTCTTCTTATTGCATATTATCTGCATATTTTCTTAAAAACAACATAGTATGAACAAGATTTATTTCAGATTGGTCTATAATCGTAAAAAGAAGTTAAACAAGTCAGGTAAAGCTCTTATTCAAGTGGAAGCTTACAGAAATCGTAAAAAGGTTTACATTTCGACAGGAATATATGTCAATCCAAAGCAATGGGATAACCATCATAGTAGAATTATCCAACATCCGCATTCGGAAGAATTAAACCGAATGTTAGAAGAATTTATTTTGCAATTGCAATGGGAGGAATTGAAATCATGGAAACGCGGTATCTATATCAACTTGTCTGCTTTTAAAACTTTCAACCACCAAAATGATACTGAAGAAATGACATTCTTACTCTTTGGTAGAAATTGGGTAGAACACTCATTGCGTAAAGATGCTACCAAAAAGAATCTTTTAACTACTTTGGATTTACTCAATCGCTTTCGTTCCTCTATTGAATTTGAAGATATAACCTATACATTTCTTCTTGAATTTGAAGATTTCATGCGGCAAAGAATGTATGAAACAAATACAATCGCCAAGCACATGAGACAATTACGCACTTTTGTTAATGAAGCTATCAAAAGAGGATATATTCAGCCAGACGATTATCCGTTTAGAAAATACCAAATAAAAACGACTCAAAGTAAACATAGTTTTTTATTGCCTGAAGAAATAAGGAAACTGGAAAAACTGGAGCTTTCATCGTGTCCAAAATCATTAATGCATAGCTTAAAAGCGTTTTTATTTTGTTGTTATACGGGGATTCGATATTCAGACTTTGTACTTCTTAATGAAAGTAATATTGTTACGATAAAAGGAGAGAAATGGCTTATATTTAAAACTGTCAAGACAGATACAAAAGTCAGCATACCATTATATCTTCTCTTTCAGGGGAAAGCCCTCCGATTATTGCAAGAATATCATCAGAATTTAAGTGATTTTTTTCATATAAAATCGAATTCTTCCGTAAATAAAGATTTAAAAAAAATCGGTGTGTTAGCCAAGATAGAAAAACACTTTTCATTTCATACAGCCCGGCATACTAATGCTACTCTTTTAATTTACAACGGGGCTCAAATAACTACAGTCCAAAAGCTATTGGGGCATCAAAGTGTAAAAACTACTCAGAGATATAGCGATATTTTTTCAGGAACGATTGTAAAAGACTTGAAAAAATGTAAGTTCTAATCATTAATCTAAGAATGTAATTATTAATTTAAGAAGACGCTCTGTTATAGTTTATATTTTACGGTGCAGAGCCGTACGTTTTCCGCATGAGAAACATACGGCTCCGCATCGTAAAACGTATGTTTCTCGCACGAGAAACATAATATAATATTATGCATTACATCATCTATATAAATACATTTTCTAATCCTATTAGTAATAATAAGGTAGAAAAACTATATAAATTTTGCAGTTATAACTGATTTAAAATGGCTCATTAATAAATTGGAAATAAATTTACCATTTGATAATCAACGAATTAAAGCTAATATAGTTCCGCCGGAACTTTGGTCATTTCTTTCATCGGAATGCAGTCGCAGGAAGTGAAGATTAAGCCTGTCGTAAAAGTGGTGTTGAAGTCTGATGCTGAGCAACTTGAAGAAGTTGTTGTGACAGCAATGGGTATCAAACGTGACCGTAAAGCATTAGGATATGCTGCGCAAGATTTAAAGTCTGAACAACTCAGCAAAAGTGGTACCACATCACTTGCAAATGCAATACAAGGTAAACTGACAGGTGTTGAAGTACGCCAGTCATCTGGTGCTCCGGGTGCCTCTTCTCAAATCATCATTCGTGGAGCCCGTTCATTTGACGGAAACAACCAACCTTTGTATGTAATTGATGGTATGCCAATCAACACATCTGCAGACTTTGATACCGGTAGTTCTGTAACTGGTGCGAACTATGCAGACCGTAGTATTGATATTAACCCAGAAGATATTGAGACCATCAACGTGCTCAAAGGACAGGCAGCTTCTGCATTGTATGGTATTCGTGCATCTAATGGTGTTATTGTAATTACAACAAAACGTGGTTCTAAAAACAACTTGAATAAGCCAAGTGTTACTATTTCTACTAACATGAGTGCTCAGCGTGTTTCTAGAAAATTTGAACGTCAAACAGTATATGCACAAGGCGATAAAATCAGCGCATACAATCCTTCATCTTCCAGCACATGGGGACCTAAAATCACAGATTTGGTGAACGACCCTGTTTATGGTGGAAATACAGACAACCAATATACTGCAGAATTTGGTAAACATGAAGGTCAATATTATAACACTCAACGTGCAAAAGCTGGTCTTGATGGTTGGACAACTCCGCAAATTTATGACAACGTAGGTGATTTCTTAGGTACTGGATTTACAGAAAACACGAATGTAAATATATCGCAAAGTCTTAACGGGGTAAACTATTCATTTGGATTAAACAACTCTTATCAAAATGGTATCATCCCATCCACAGGTATGAACCGTTGGGGAGCTAGAGGTTTGGTTGACTGGAAAATCAATGAAGAATGGAATACTGGATTTTCTGCAAACTATTCATCAACCAAAATTACATCTGCTCCTGGCGCTAATGATGGTATAATGAACGTCGTATATTCTGCTCCTGCTGAATATGATCTGAAAGGAATCCCGACACACGCACCTGGAGATATCACGAACCAAGTACTTTTCCGTTCTACTTCATTTGTGAACCCATATTGGTGGGCTGATCATAATGAATACTTGCAGCACACAAACCGTGTTTTTGGCAATGCATATCTTGAATATCAGCCAAAATTAAATTGGGGAGATGGATTTACTTTGAAGTTCCGTGAACAAGCAGGTTTGGATATTTGGACTTCTAATTATGCCGATGTAAAAGAAATGGGTACAACAAGTGCCCTACTCGGTGGCGAAATTGAAAATTATGGTTCACAACACAATGTTTTCAACAACTTGTTTACCATTAATTTCGACGGTCGATTTGGTAATGAAGACGAATGGGGATTGAACATCATCTTAGGTAATGAATTTAATGACGAAAACATTCGTACTTGGGACTATTATGCAAGCAATTTTAATTTCCCGGGATTCCCGACCATTGGAAATGCTACTAACCTGGCCAGTGCTAATGAATATACAAGAAGAGAACGTACTGTAGGTTTCTTTGGAAGTGTGTCTGCATCCTGGAAAGACCAGTTGTATTTAACTGTTACAGGACGTAATGACTACGTATCTACCATGCCTAGAGGAAGCCGTAGTTTCTTCTATCCTTCAGTTTCTTTGGGATGGGAATTCACTAAATTACCATTCTTGGAAGGCAACAGTGTAATCAACTATGGTAAATTAAGAGGCTCATTTGCACAGGTAGGTCAAGCTGGTACTTATTACAACAACTTCTACTATACACCTTCTTACGGAGGAGGTTTCTTGGCCTACACTCCGGTATCTTATCCGCTTCCAAGTGGTGTTTCATCATACGTACCATATTATGTAGTATATGATGAGAATCTTAAGCCGCAAAATACAGTAAACTATGAAGCCGGTATTGATTTGCATTTATTCAACAGCAGAATCAAAATGGAATATACCTATAGTTTACAGAATGTTAAAGATCAGATATTCTCTGTACCGACAGATGGTGCTATAGGTTATCAATATATGATGACAAATGCCGGAAAGATGCGTACCCATGCACATGAATTCTCTATCAATGCAGCTATTCTGCAAAGTAAAGATTATGATTTGAATTTGGGTATCAACTTTACCAGAATCCTCAACAAGGTTATTGAACTTGCACCGGGTGTAGAATCTATTATGTTGGGTGGATTTGTTGAGCCGCAGGTTAGAGCACAGGCTGGATGTACTTATCCTAATATCTATGGTGCTGCATTCAAGCGTGATAGCGAAGGAAACATGTTATTGCTTAATGGCTTACCACAAGCAACAGGAGATAGCCAGAACTTAGGTAACTGTTCACCGGATTTCACAACTGGTATCACTTTTGGTGGACGCTACAAACGTCTTTCTTTAGCTACTACATGGAGCTGGCAGCAAGGTGGAAAAATGTATCATGGTACAAACATGACATTAAACTATTTCGGTGCAACAAAAGAATCTCTTCCATACCATGAAGGAACAATGGTAGCAGAAGGTATTGATGAAGCTACAGGAGAAAAGAACACGGTTGAAGTTAGCAAGCAAGCTTATTATCAGGAATATTACAACATTTCTGAATCTGGTATTTATGATACTAGCTTCGTAAAATTGCGCGATGTAACACTGACATACCAATTACCAAAGATGGGAATTTTCGACATTTCTGTATATGGATTTGCTCGTAATATCTTAATCTGGGCTAATCTGCCGAATTTTGACCCGGAATCATCACAGGGTAACAATAACATGAGTGGATATTTTGAACGCTTCTCTGTTCCTAATACTTCAAGCTTTGGTGGTGGACTTACTATTAAATTCTAAAATAAATACGATTCAAATATGAAGAAATATATATTATCCGTTTTATCTATTGCATTTCTCGGACTCACATCTTGTACCGAGGATATAATGGATGACATCAATAAGGATAACCAACATCCTTCTCCTGAAAATGTATCAGCCGCACTTCAGCTGACAGATGCAATTATGGCTACAGGTTTCAGTACAGTATCAGGAGACTATGCTTTTTATCTTTCCTCTCTTACCGAACAAGAAATTGGAGTTGGAAATAACCAGTTAATGAGAGCAGAGTTACGTAACTCTGCGGAATGGGCAGCATCTACGACTTTCAATAACGTATGGAATGCAACCTATGGAAATCTTATGAACATCCGCCAAATGATTGAAAAAATCACGACGGGAACCCAAGGTAACGCCGAAAAATATGACTTATTGGGTATGGCACAAACTTTGGAAGCTTTGAATTTTGGAATATTGACAGATATGCATGGAGATATTCCATATAGCGAAGCATTACAGGGCCAAGAAAACCTTCAACCCAAACTGGATGCACAGAAAGATGTTTATACAGGTATATTAAATACCCTTGAAGATGCTATAAAGAATCTTGAAAAAGGTAAAGATTTAGAGTCTGCCGGAAATCAGGATATTGCTTTTGGAAATGATAATGAACAGTGGATGGCTACAGCTTACGCTTTGAAAGCTCGCTATTTATTGCATCAATTAGCTGTTACAGAAGATAAAACAGCATTATTGACAGAAGTGAAGAAAGCCGCAGAAAAAGCAGTAGAATTGAACTTTAAAGGTTTTTTGATTAAAGAATTCAATGGAGTTACTTGTGACAATCCTTGGAGTGCATATATATGGAGTAGAGAATATACAGCTTCTTCCAAGACTGTAACAAATCTGATGGGAACAGATGATCCTCGTTTACCTTATTACATTTATAAAACAGATAAGTCAGAAGGAGGGTCATATCAACCTGGAGATGAAGAAATCGCGCAGGTTGCCGATGGAAGTCTTGCCTATCCCGCATGGTACGACTTAGGCTCACAGCCTATTCACATGTTCAGCGTTTCTGAATTATATTTTATTCTTTCAGAAGTTAAATTACGTCTTAATGAAGACGCCACTACCGAATTCCAAAAGGCTGTTGCAGCTTCTGTAAGTGAAATTATGGGTTGGTTTGATGATGATACAGATGCCAGCGCTTACGCCAGCTCATTAGGAACACCAACACTTCAAAAGGTATTCGAACAGAAATATATCGCTCAAAGCGTAGATGAGCAAGTGGAAACTTATAATGATTTACGCCGTGTAAAAGCAATGGGTGAAAATTATATTGTCTTGACAAATCCGTATAACACTCAAGGAGGAGTCAACCGATTCCCAGAACGTTTACCATACGGAAATAGTAGCGTATTAAGTAATCCTAATATCAGCAGTGTTTATGGAGATGGATATTATATCTACTCTGAAAAGACATGGATAAACGGCGGTAAATAAACCTTCCCTTCCATCTTTTTAAGAAGAAATAGAACTACCCAAGTTTGCGTATTCTGCACATTCTTGGGTAGTTTTTTATTTTCCCGTCGACAAACTTTTATTCATAACCATACCATAACTTACTCACAATTCTAATGCATCATATAACACGCAAAAAACCGGAATCACATTTCTGTAATCCCGGTCTTCATTATACTAAGTATTATAATCTGTTTCTAATCAGAACAATTTAGCAGGATATTCACCAGCATCTACCAAAGCCTGAATCTTGTCAACTACACTCTGACGGTCAGCAGCGTATGTCACACCAAACCACTTAGAAGTAGTATCCAGTACTTTTACAGTAGCAGTTCCTTCATTAATCAGCTTGTTCACCATCAACGGAATGAAATATTCACATTTCAAGTTGCTGATATTTTCTTTCAGGAATTCAGCGAAATATTCTTCTGAATATTGGAAATAATCAGGAGTGAATCCCCACATATTCATTGAAACAGGAGTATTATCTTCAATACCAACCCATTCGCCATTTTCATCCTTATAAGAAACTACACCGTCTACACGCATAATTTCAGTACGTTCAACGACTGTTGTCAGATGAGCATTTTCATCAGTTGCACAAACACCACGAGCTACCGTTCCACTTTCAGACAAAGTGTTTCCTACACGGAAACCTACCATGCTGTAGTCGTTCTTTGCACCTTCTGGCAATTCTGACAAGTATTTACCCAATACGGCAAAACTGTCACGTCCATAGAAGTCGTCAGCATTGATTACGGCAAATGGTTCTTTAATTACATTCTTACCCATCAACACTGCATGGTTTGTTCCCCAAGGTTTAACACGACCCTCCGGACAAGTAAAGCCAGCAGGCAGGTCGTTCAAATCCTGGAACACAACTTCTACAGGAATATGATTTTCATATTTGCTTACAATCTTTTCACGGAAATCTTTTTCAAAATCACGACGGATTACGAAAACCAATTTCCCGAAACCACCACGGATAGCATCAAAAATTGAATAATCCATGATTGTTTCACCGTTAGGACCCAGTCCATCAAGTTGTTTTAAGCCACCGTAACGACTCCCCATACCGGCAGCCAGTACAAATAAAGTTGGTTTCATAGAATTGTATTAAAATTAGTAACTACGCAAAGGTAAACAAATAATGTGATTTCAACTCATTGTCATAAACAAAATGTATCACCTTTTGGTTCTTTTTTATATATTCGCATAACTAATGATTAAACTGTGTATGAAAAAATATATAAAATGGGGAGGAATTGTATTAGCAAGTCCATTTATCCTTTTTATAGTCTTGTGTATATTAATCTATATACCTGCTATCCAGAATTTTATTGTGGATAAGGCGACATCATACGCTTCACAAGCTACGGGGATGAACATTCATATACAACGAATTTCGCTTTCTTTTCCGCTAAATTTAGTAGTCCATGAAACCACGGTTACCAACCCTCAGGATACGCTCCTGAATGTGGAAAAACTAACCGTAAAAATTCAATTACTCCCTCTGGTAAAGAAGCAGATAGAGATTGATGGAGTGGAACTGAAAAACGCTTCAGTCAATACGGTCGACCTGATTGAAGGAATGTCCTTGCAGGGAAACCTGGGAGAACTTTTCTTGAAATCGCATGGAGTAGCCTTGACGCCGGAAACAGCTGTGCTCAACGAGCTCACACTAAAAGATGCCAATCTGAAACTATGCCTGGCAGATACAACCGCACAAGATACCACCCAAAGTGCACCTACATTCTGGAAGTTTAAATTAGAAAAGATTGATTTGGCAAATGTGGACTTTCAGATGGATATGCCACTTGACTCCATGAACTTAGGGCTTAAAGTCGGGAATGCTTCTTTAAGAGACGGACTGGTTGACTTGCATAAAGCGGCTTATTCCGCTAAAGAATTTAAGCTTTTACAGAGTGGATTATACTATAACTCAGGGAATACACCTCCTATAGAGAAGGGATTGGATCCGTCACATATTGCAGTGACCGACATCAATTTACAGATGGATTCTTTATATTATCAGGGGAATAACATCCGGGCATTACTGCATCAGTTCGAGCTGAAAGAGCGTTCGGGACTGGAAATCAAATCGACTGAGGGGCAATTACAGGCAGACGAGAAAGCCATACGTGTGCCTTCTTTACAAATCAAAACTGCAAATTCTTTCCTGGCTCTCAAAGCTACGATAGACTGGTCGGTCACCGACGTTGGTGTCTTATAAGGAAATGTGTAAATATTTCGGAAAAGAAAATATGATTCCGTTATATGTAGAGGTAGAGGATGGATTGCGATTAAGCAGGGCTCTGGAAAGAGAGCGACAGCAGGCAGCACCTAAATATGCAGAAATGTGCAGAAGATTTTTAGCAGATTCAGAGGACTTTTCGGAGAAAAATTTACAGGATGCGGGAATTACAAAGCGTTTTCAAAATTTTGATTTTCAAAAATGTGTAAGTGAGATTTGTAATTATATTGGTATACAGGAAAACGGATTTACGTAAAATTAGATAGTATATAGTGAATATAAAAGAATGCTTTTTCGTATTTGCGGGTATGACTCCCTTAAAAACTATGTTATAATACGAATGTCGAAGTGGCTGAATGGCTGTGGGAATAAATTTAAAGAATGTGGGTGATAGAATGAGCGGATTTAAAGACGTTGTAGGACACAAAAATATAATACAGTACATTGGGAATGCTGTGACATCGGATACTGTCTCCCATGCTTATATACTCAACGGAGAAAGAGGGTCTGGAAAGAAACTACTGGCAAATCTATTTGCAATGAGTCTTCAGTGCCAGAACCGAGAGGCAGACGGAGATGCATGTGGAAAATGCCAGTCTTGCAAACAGGCAATGAATGGCAACCAGCCGGATATTATCCGTGTTGTTCATGAAAAACCGACGACGATCAGTGTAGATGATATTCGTGAACAGGTAAATAATGATATTGTGATAAAACCTTATAGTAGTAAATATAAGATTTATATTATTGATGATGCAGATATGATGAGTGTACAGGCTCAGAATGCGTTATTAAAGACGATTGAAGAGCCGCCGGAGTATGCAGTGATCATGCTTTTAACACAGAATGCAGAAGTATTATTGCCAACAATACGTTCTCGATGTGTTATGTTGAAATTGCGTAATATTAGAGATCAATTGGTGAAAAAATATCTTATGGAGCAGTTGGAGATTCCAGATTATAAAGCAGATATCTGCGTAGCATTTGCACAGGGGAATATGGGAAAAGCAATTTCACTTGCAACTTCTGAATATTTTAATGAGATTAAAGAAGAGGCAATCAGACTGCTTAGAAATATTGATGAGATGCAGGTAGAAGAGTTGATGGCTGCGGTGAAAAACTGTATGTCATATAAGCTGGAGATTCAGGATTATCTGGATATTATTGCAATCTGGTATCGTGATGTTTTATTATTTAAAGCAACAAAAGATCCGGACAGGGTTGTATTTTCAGATCAGCTGAAGTATATCAAGCAGCGTGCCAGTAAAAGTTCCTATGAAGGTATTGAAGTAATACTGGAGGGTATCGAGAAAGCAAAGGCAAGACTAAATGCAAATGTAAACTTTGAGCTGACAATGGAATTGCTTCTGCTGACAATAAAGGAGAACTAGAAGAATGATAAAAGTAATAGGTGTGCGTTTTCGAACTGCAGGAAAGATATATTTTTTTTCGCCGGGAGAACTGGAAATAAAGCAGGGAGAATATGTCATTGTTGAGACTGCGAGAGGCATAGAATACGGGCGTGTTGTAAGCGGTCCGAAGGAAGTGAGCGATGATGAAGTCGTACAGCCGTTAAAATCTGTTATTCGTATTGCAAATGAACAGGATAAAAAAACGGTTGAGAAGAATAAAGAAAAAGAAAAAGAAGCGTTTAAAATTTGTCTGGAAAAGATTCGCAAGCACAATTTGCAGATGAAACTGATTGATGTAGAATATA
>OGYX01001169.1_pt1 | contig 19296 bp, 18 predicted proteins | sample 1576601 | NCBI WGS metagenome assembly OGYX01 (sample SAMEA3541561, study PRJEB24748) | human gut metagenome | biome: human gut; feature: human-associated habitat; material: faeces | place: China | collected 2012 | reverse complement strand
ACCCTCGACCTCAAGCGCGGCGTGGACGCCGAGAAGCTGATGGCCAAGCTGTTCAAGACCACCCCGCTGGAGGACAGCTTCAGCGCCAACTTCAACGTGCTGGTCTCCGGCCAGCCGAAGGTCATGGGTGTGCGGGAAATTTTGAATGAGTGGACGGCGTTCCGGATGGAATGCGTCCGCCGCCGTACCTTCTTCGACCTTCACGGCAAGGAAAAGCGCCTGCACCTGCTTCAGGGTCTGGCCGCCATCCTGCTGGACATCGACAAGGCCATCCACATCATCCGCACCACCGAGGAGGAGACCGAGGTCGTGCCCAACCTGATGATCGGCTTCGGCATCGACGAGGTGCAGGCCGACTATGTGGCCGAGATCAAGCTGCGCCACCTGAACCGGGAGTACATCCTCAAGCGCACCGGGGAGATCGAGCAGCTGGAGAAGGACATCGCCGACCTGAACGACATTCTGGCAAAGCCCGCCCGCATCCGGAAGATCATCATCAAAGAACTGACGGATGTTGCCAAAAAGTACGCCCAGCCCCGCCGCAGCGAGATTTTGTACGATCTGCCGGAGGAGGAGAGCGGCACCGAGGAAGAGGTCATCCCGGATTATCCGGTCACGGTCTTCTTCACCCGCGAGGGCTATCTGAAAAAGATCCCGCCCCAGAGCCTGCGCACCGCCGGTGCCCACAAGCTCAAGGAGGGCGACGAGATCATCCAGCAGGTGGAGACCCGCAACAATGTGGAGGCGCTCTTCTTCACCGACCGGCAGCAGGTGTACAAGGTGCGCCTGAACGAACTGGAAGACGGAAAAGTGGCACAGATGGGCATCTTTATTCCGGGCCGTCTGGGTATGGACGAGGGCGAGAACATTCTGGCCATGGTCATCACGAGCGATTATTCCGGCTTCATGCTCTTCTTCTTTGCGAGCGGCAAGTGCGCCAAGATCCCGCTGAACTCCTATGCCACCAAGCTGAACCGCCGCAAGCTGCTCAAGGCCTACTGCGACAAGGAAACGCTGGCGAAGATGGTCTTCCTGCCGGAAGAGACGGAACTTGCCATCCGCACCAGCGCGGGCCGGATGCTGCTGGTGGGCACAGCGCAGATCAGCGCCAAGGCCACCCGCGACAGTCAGGGCGTGGCGGTCGTCACCCTGAAGAAGAACCAGCACATCGCGTCGGTCGTCCCGGCGGAGACGCTGGAACTGGCCGACCCCCACCGCTACCGCGTCCGCAGCCTGCCCGCCACCGGTGCCCTCATTCGCGCCGAGGACGAAGGCGAGCAGCTGACGCTTCTGTAAAGGAGACGACGCTATGCAAAATATCGACCTGATCTGTGTCGGCAAGCTCAATGCAAAATACTTTGCAGAGGGTGTGGCCGAGTACCAGAAGCGTCTGGCGGCCTTTGCGTCCTTCCGGATCATTGAGCTGCCGGAAGAAAAGATCGAGGAGAAGAATGCCTCTGATGCAGTGGTGAAAAAGGCGCTGGAAAAGGAAGGAAAAGCCATCCTCTCCAACGTCCGCAAAGGTGCGGCCATCGTGGCCCTGTGCATCGAGGGGAAACAGATCTCCTCGGAGGAGCTGGCCCGCTTTCTGGCCGACCGCGCAGGCAGCGGGGCAGGGGATGTGGCCTTCGTCATCGGCTCGTCCCACGGGCTGGCCGAGGAGGTCAAGCGGGCGGCGGCGCTCAAATTCAGCATGGGCCGCATCACGATGCCCCACCAGCTGGCCCGCCTTGTGCTGACGGAACAGCTCTACCGCGCCTGCACCATCAATGCGGGCATGAAATACCACAAGTAACGGCCCGCAGCGCCTGACACGCACATTTGGGGGCGCAAAGCATTGACGGAGCGGGCAAAACATGGTAGCATAAAGATATACGGCAGTTGGGAAAGCTGCCGCAACACAACACACGACACGGCAAGCCAGCCGCGGACGGAAAGGATGTTATTACAATGGAACAGAGCGAAAAGACCCTTGATATGATCGTCAACCTCTGCAAGAACCGTGGTTACGTGTTCCCCGGTTCGGAGATCTATGGCGGTCTTGCCAACAGCTGGGATTACGGCCCGCTGGGCGTCGAGTTCAAGAACAACGTCAAGAAAGCATGGCTGAAGAAGTTCGTGCAGGAGAGCCCCTACAACGTGGGCCTGGATGCAGCCATCATCATGAATCCGCAGACCTGGATCACCACCGGCCACGTGGCGGGCTTCTCGGACCCGTTGCTGGACTGCCGCGCCTGCAAGGCACGTCACCGTGCCGACAAGCTCATCGGCGACGAGCACCCCGAAGTGAACGTCGATGCCATGAGCTTTGACGAGATGGACCAGTTCATCGCCGAGCATGAGGACATCGTCTGCCCCGTCTGCGGCAAGCATGACTTCACCCCCATCCGCAAGTTCAACCTGATGTTCAAGACGGCCATCGGCGTCACCGAGGACAGCTCTTCGACCTGCTACCTCCGCCCGGAGACCGCACAGGGCATCTTCGTCAACTTTGCCAACATCCAGCGCACCACCCGCCGCAAGCTGCCCTTCGGCGTCTGCCAGGTCGGCAAGGCTTTCCGCAACGAGATCACGCCGGGCAACTTCACCTTCCGTACCCGCGAGTTCGAGCAGATGGAGTGCGAGTTCTTCTGCAAGCCGGGCACCGACCTGGAGTGGTTCGCTTACTGGAAGGATTACTGCGAGAACTGGCTGCTGAGCCTGGGCATCCAGAAGGAGCACCTGCGCCTGCGTGACCACGAGCCCGCAGAGCTGGCCTTCTACAGCCGTGCCACCACCGATATCGAGTATGCCTTCCCGTTCACCGACTGGGGCGAGCTGTGGGGCATTGCCGACCGCACCAACTACGACCTGAGCCGCCATCAGGAGGCCTCCGGCAAGAGCCTGGAGTACTTCGACAGCGAGACCAACGAGCACTACATCCCCTACGTCATCGAGCCGTCTCTGGGCTGTGACCGTGTGGCGCTGGCCTTCCTGTGCGAGGCTTACGACGAAGAGCACCTTGTGGATGCCAAGGGCAAGGAGGATGTCCGCACCGTTCTGCACCTGCATCCGGCGCTGGCTCCCTACAAGTGCGCTGTCCTGCCCCTGAGCAAGAAGCTGGGCGACAAGGCAATGGAAATCCGCAACGAGCTGAGCAAGTACTTCATGGTCGATTACGACGATACCGGTTCCATCGGCAAGCGTTACCGCCGTGAGGATGAGATCGGCACCCCGTACTGCATCACCGTGGACTTTGACACCGTCGGCGACGAGGCCAAGGGCATCGCAGCAGACAACTGCGTCACCGTCCGCGACCGCGACACCATGGAGCAGGTCCGTATGCCCATCTCTGAGCTGAAGAGCTATATCGAGAGCAAGATCGAGTTCTGAGTTTTTTGATTTCAGAGCGATAAAATCAGCCCCGCCGTTGCAATTTCGGCGGGGCTGTGGTATAGTATAAATAGACGAAGAGAATGCTGCCCGGCAAACGGTCAGCACCTTTCCGGCATGTCAACTATAAAAAGTGACCGCACGAGTTGGGAGCTGGGCGGTCACTTTTTATGTGTAAAGATCTTCCATGCGATGTCGAACATGCCAAAGCCGACGGTTGCAAGCAGCGTCAGCAGAGCTAAAGTCTCCAAGAGCGTCATGAAGCATCCCCCCTTCCGCATAAAACGTCGGGGGTGCATAAAAATTGTCTGCCTCCCCGACGCAAGGCCGGAAAGGTGAACGGACCGCATGCCGTATGTGGGCAGCATTCTCATAAGCCAGTATACCAGACGTTTTGCCCTTTTTCAACGGGGCGGGACGTCTTTTTCTGTTTCGGCTGTGGACATCTCCTCGGAAAAAGGGTATACTGGACACAAGATCAACTGTGTGCCGTTTTTACACGGCGGAAAGGAACTTTCGTGGAAAACTTCAACGAACTGCTGAAAAAATATGCCGACTTTGTTGTCCGGGTGGGGGTGAACCCCCAGCCGGGCCAGACTCTTATCATCCGCTGCTCGCTGGAGGCTGCTCCGCTGGCCCGGCTGTGCGTCCGCAGTGCCTTTGAGGCCGGGGCGCGCGATGTGCAGGTGGACTGGAACGACAATGCCGTTTCCCGCAGCCGCATGGAACTGGGCAGCGAGGAGGCCCTGACGGACTTCAAGCCTTACCAGCTGCGCCGCTATCTGGATTACGCCGAAAGCGAAGGCAGTGTCTGCGTGCTGCACCTCATCGCCGATGATCCGGAGGTCTACGCCGGGCTGGACAGCGCCAAGATCAGCCGGGTGAACGCCGCCAACCGGAAATTCATGGCCCCGTGGCGGGAGTACACCATGAACGACCGGGTCCAGTGGTCTATCGCTGCCATGCCGAGCGCACCGTGGGCGAAGAAGATGTTCCCCGACCTCGATACCGATGCGGCCATCGAGAAGTTGTGGCAGCTCATCTTTGATGTCTGCCGTGTGACTGGCGGCGACCCGGTGGGCGAGTGGAAAGCACACCTCGACCGCCTGATGACCCTGCGCGACAAGATGAACGCCTTCGACCTCGAAAGCGTCCACTTCAAGAGCAGCAACGGCACCGATCTGACCGTCGGTCTGGCCGATAAGGCCAGCTGGGAGAGCGCCGGCAGCAGGAACGAGAAGGGTGTGGAGTTCCTGCCCAACATCCCCACCGAAGAGGTCTTCACCGCGCCCCACAAGGACAAGGTGAACGGCGTCGTCTACGGCACCAAGCCCTACGTCTTCAACGGCCAGCTCATCAAGGGCTTCCATGTTACCTTCAAAGACGGCAAGGTCGTGGAGCATGGCGCTGAGGAGGGCGCTGACCTGCTGGGTCAGCTGCTGGACACCGATGAGGGTGCCCGCAGCATCGGCGAAGTGGCGCTCGTGCCCGCTTCCAGCCCCATCAACCGCAGCGGTGCCCTGTTCTACAGCACCCTGTTCGATGAGAACGCCGCCTGCCACATCGCCTTCGGCGCCAGCTATCCCGGCACCACGGCCGACGGCACCCGCCTTTCCAAGGAGGAGCTGCTGGAGCGCGGCATGAACCAGTCGGCCATCCACGAGGACGTCATGATCGGTGCGGAGGACAGCGAGATCACCGGCAAATGCCGCGACGGCCGCACCGTGACCCTCTTCCAAAACGGTGTCTGGGCGCTGTAAGAGATTTTTCAACGAAATCTCTTGCATATTTTGCCGGAGTATGGTATATTCTATTTGTACGATATAACTTTTATGGAACGTGGGCCGCAAGGTCCGCGTTTCTTGTTTGTTTGGAGGTTTTTTATGGCGAAGCAGTCTGGCGGCAATACCGCCCAGAGAGTCGAAGCGCTTGTCCGCCCCACCGTGGAGGGCATGGGGCTGCGCCTGTGGGACGTTGTGTTTGAAAAGGAAGGGCCGGACTGGTATCTTCGCGTCCTCATCGACAAGACGGACGGCACCACCATGGACACCGACACCTGTGCCGATGTTTCCCATGCGCTGGACCCCATCCTGGATGAGGCAGACCCCATTGAGCAGAGCTATTATCTGGAAGTGGGCAGCCCCGGCCTGGGCCGCAAACTGACCCGCCCGGAACATTACGAGGCCGTCAAGGGGCAGAAGGTCAGCGTCAGGCTGTTCCGCGCCAACGAGAACGGCACCAAGGAGTTTTCCGGCATCCTGACCGGCCGCGAGGGCAGCACCATCACGGTTGAGACGGAGAACGGCACCGTGAACTTTGAAGCGTCGGCCGCCAGCACCGTGCGTCTGTGCGACGACGAGGATCTGTTTGACTGAAAAAGAGAAAGAATTAGGAGGAACCCGAAAAATGGCAGCTGCTAATAATGAATTTTTTGAAGCTCTCTCCATGCTGGAGCACGAGCGCGGCATCACCGCGGAGTACCTGATCGAAAAGATCAAGGCAGCCATCGTGATCGCTGTCAAGAAGAACTACGAGGTCGAGGACGACAACGTCATGGTCGAGATCGACCCCGCCACCGGCAAGTTCAATGTGGCCCTGCTGCAGAACGTCGTCGCCGATGAGGACTGGTACGATGAGCACGCTGAGATCGGCCTGACCGAGGCTCAGAAGCTGCGCAAGAGCTACGAGATCGGCGACCGCGTCGTCACCCCGCTCAAGACCAAGGACTTCGGCCGCATCGCAGCCCAGACCGCAAAGCACGTCATCCGTCAGGGCATCCGCGAGGCCGAGCGCAGCCAGCAGCTGAGCGAGATCCAGAGCCGCGCCCATGACATCATCCAGGCCACCGTCACCCGTGTGGACAACGAGAAGGGCATCGTGGCCCTGGACCTGGGCAAGGGCGGCGAGGCCATCCTGCCCCGCAACGAGCAGGTGCCCGGCGAGACCTACACCGAGGGCGAGACCCTGCAGGTCTACGTTGTGGACGTCGTCAGCGGTGAGCGCGGTGCCCGCGTCATGATCAGCCGCACCCATCCGGGCCTGGTCAAACGTCTGTTCGAGCTGGAAGTGCCGGAGATCTACGACGGCACCGTCGAGGTCAAGGCCATCAGCCGCGAGGCCGGTGCCCGTACCAAGATGGCCGTCTGGTCCAAGGACCCCAACGTCAACCCCGTTTCTGCCTGCATCGGCCCCCACGGCGACCGTGTGGCCGCTGTCGTCGAGAAGCTGGGCGGCGAGAAGATCGACATCGTGAAGTGGAGCGAGGATGTCTCCGAGTTCATCTCCGCAGCCCTCAGCCCCGCCAAGGTGCTCAAGGTCGAGCTGCTGCCCGGCGAGACCCGCTCCTGCCGCGTGACCGTGCCGGACCAGCAGCTGAGCCTGGCCATCGGCAACAAGGGCCAGAACGCCCGCCTGTGCGCCCGCCTGACCGGTTATAATATTGATATCCGCCCCGAAAGCGGTTATTATGGTGAGGAAGAGCCCAAGGCCGAAGAGACCAAGACCGAGGAGACTGCAGAATAAGCAGCCGCCCCATGCCGAAGGAGGGAAATCGGATGGCACAGAAGAAGATCCCTGCCCGCCAGTGCATCGGCTGCATGACCAGCCGCCCCAAAAAGGAGCTGGTGCGGGTGGTGCGCGCGCCCAGCGGCGAGATCAGCATCGACCTCGTGGGCAAAAAGCCCGGCCGCGGCGCATACCTCTGCCCGGACCCGGCCTGCCTGGCAAAGGCAAAGAAGAAAAAGGCGCTGGAGCGCTGCTTTGAGCAGCCGGTTCCCGCCGAAGTGTACGATGCACTGGCCGAACAGCTGGCCGGTGCCGCAAAGGAGGCGGAGCAGAATGGCAAAGCAGACTAAAAAGACCGAAAAGCCCACCCTGCCCCCGCAGGAAGCCCTGTATCAGGCCATCAGCCTCTGCCGCAAGGCGGGCGCGCTGACCATGGGCTTTGACGCCGTGGAAGACGCCTGCGTCAAGGGCAAGGCCTGGCTCGTGATGACCGCATCCGACGCCAGCGCCAAGACCGTGCAGCGTTTGAATTATGCGGTGGGTGATCTCGTGGATGTGATCACCATGCCGCTGACACAGGACCGGCTGGCCGATATCAGCCGCAAACCGGTGGCGGTGTATGCCGTGACCGACCGCAACCTCGCAAAGCTCTGCTTTGACCGTCTGTCGGACTGCGGGGCAATCAAAAATGAGGAGGATATGAGCGAATGACCGTAAAATATAAAGTGAGCGATTTTGCAAAGGACCTGAACATTTCCGCAAAGAAGGTCCTGGATGAGCTGGCCGCGATGGGCAGCACCGGCAAGAAGAACAGCTCCACTCTGGAGGAGAATGAGCTGAACTACCTGCTGGAGAAATTCAGCAAGGATAACAGCGAGGCAGACCTGTCTGCCTACCTGAACAGCGCCCGGCAGCCGGCCCCGGAGAAGAAGGCCGAGCAGCCCAGAAAGGCCGAAAAGAAGGCAGAGCCCAAGGCTGAAAAGCCCGCAGCCCAGCCCGCGCAGCCTGCAAAGAAGGCAGAGCCCCAGAACAACCAGAACCAGAAGAACAAGAAGAACGAGCAGCACAAGAAGCGCGAGGAGAAAACGGTTTCTCTGAGCGAACTGGCCCGCGAGACCGGCGCCAAGGCGACCACCGCCCCGGCACAGTCGGTCTCTGTCCGCCGTGAGGACAGCCAGGTCACCGTCGATACCCGCACGGTGGACGTGAACGTGGACCGCTTCGATGCCCGTTACGACGATCTGGCCTCCACCAAGAACACCGAGAACCGCCGCAAGCCGACCCCGCAGGGCAACAAGCAGAAGTTCACCCAGCGCGGCCAGCGCCAGCGCCAGCAGTTCCAGAAGGGCAAGCGCGAGACCGAGTTCGAGCGGCTGCAGCGCATCCAGCTGGAGAAGGCCCGCAACGCACAGCTGAAGGTCTCCATCCCCGACGAGATTACCGTCGGCGAGCTGGCTGCCCGCCTCAAGCAGCAGGCCGGCAAGGTCATCGCCAAGTTTATGCAGATGGGCGAGATGCACGCCATCAACGACGTCATCGACTTCGATACCGCCTCCCTGCTGGCTGAGGAGTTCCACGCCAAGGTCGAGCACGAGGTGCATGTGACCATCGAGGAGCGCCTGTTCACGCAGGAAGAGGATGCACAGGAAGACCTCGTCGAGCGTCCGCCGGTCGTCTGCGTCATGGGCCACGTTGACCACGGCAAGACCAGTATCCTGGACGCCATCCGCAAGACCAACGTCACCGCCGGTGAGGCGGGCGGCATCACCCAGGCCATCGGTGCTTATCAGGTCAAGGTCAATGACAGCGTCATCACCTTCCTGGATACGCCGGGCCACGAGGCGTTCACCTCCATGCGCGCCCGCGGTGCCAACATGACCGATATCGCGGTCCTGGTCGTTGCAGCCGACGACGGCATCATGCCCCAGACCGTGGAGTCCATCAACCACGCCAAGGCCGCCAACGTCAAGCTGATCGTGGCCATGAACAAGATGGATAAGCCCACCGCAAACCCGGAGCGCGTGATGGAAGGCCTGACCAAGTACGGCATCATCACCGAGGACTGGGGCGGCGACGTCGCCTGCATCCCCGTTTCTGCGCTGACCGGCATGGGCATCAACGACCTGCTGGAGCGCATCGCGCTGGAAGCCGAGGTCATGGAACTGAAGGCCAACCCCAACCGCCGCGCCAAGGGTGCTGTCGTTGAGGCCCGCCTGGATAAGGGCCAGGGCCCCATCGCCACCATTCTGGTCCAGAACGGCACTCTCCATGCCGGTGACGTCATCATCGCCGGTACCGCCGTGGGCCGTGTGCGCACCATGCGCAGCGACAAGGGCAAGCTGCTGAACGATGCCGGTCCCTCGACCCCGGTCGAGATCACCGGCCTGACCGCCGTGCCCGAAGCAGGCGACCTGTTCGAGGCCGTTGCCGACGAGCGCCTGGCCCGTGAGCTGGCCGAGCAGCGCATCGCTGCCGCCAAGGAGAAGCAGTTCTCTGCCTTCCAGAAGGTCACGCTGGATAATCTGTTCAGCCAGATGGCCCAGAACGATATGAAGGAGCTGGCCATCGTCGTCAAGGCCGATGTACAGGGTTCCGCCGAGGCCGTCAAGCAGAGCCTCGAAAAGATCTCCAACGACGAGGTCCGCGTCCGCGTCATCCACGCCGGTGTCGGTGCCATCAGCAAGTCCGACGTGGACCTGGCCGATGCGTCCAACGCCATCATCATCGGCTTCAACGTCCGCCCCGACAACGTGGCCAAGGAAGAAGCCGCTGCCACCAAGGTCGAGATGCGGATGTACCGCGTCATCTACGATGCCATCAACGATGTCACCGACGCTATGAAGGGTATGCTGGCACCCAAGTTCCGCGAAGTCTCGCTGGGCGAGCTGCAGGTCCGTCAGGTCTACAAGATCAGCAATGTCGGCACCGTTGCAGGCTGCCGCGTCACCAGCGGCAAGATCACCCGCGACAGCAAGGTGCGTGTCGTCCGTGACGGCATCGTCATCACCGAGGACGAGATCGCATCCCTGAAGCGCTTCAAGGACGATGCCAAGGAAGTGGCCGAGGGCTACGAGTGCGGCGTCACGCTGGCAAAGTTTGCGGACGTCAAGGAAGGCGACGTGTACGAGGCCTTCAAGATGGAAGAGTACCGCGACTAAATCATCCGAAAAACCCTCTCCGTCATTGCTTCGCAATGCCACCTCTCCCGAAGGGCGAGGTTTGCTGCGAAACTGGAAAAAGTCTGCATAAAAGCTCCCCCATCGGGGGGAGCTGGCGAGCGTAAGCGAGACTGAGAGGGTCGTTGATTTTAGAGGAGAAACCGAATGTCTCAGAAAAATATGGGGCGTCTTGCCCAGGATATGAAGCGTGAGCTCATCGCCATCATCGGGCGGCTGAAGGACCCGCGCCTGGAGGGCGGTCTGCTGACCGTCACCCGTCTGGATGTGACGCCCGACCTGGATGTCGCCAAGGTCTATGTGAGCGTGATGGGCCGTGCTGACGGCCCCAAGCCCGCCATCGAGGCGCTGAACCGCGCTTCCGGCCATGTGCGCACCGAAGTGAGCAAGAAGATGCACATCCGCAAAGCTCCGCGCTTCATCTTCGTGGAGGATGACGGCGCAGCCTATGCAGCCCACATCAATGAGCTGCTCCGTGAGCTGAACGTCAACGGCGACAGCGAACAGCCGTCGCAGACCGAGGAATAAACAGCCTGCGGAAAGGATGGATCATGGGATGACAGAACAGTTGAATGTGCAGCAGATGGCCGAAAAGCTCCTGACTGCGGACGACATTTTGATTCTGTGCCACAAAAACCCGGATGGGGATACCGTTGGCTGCGGCAGCGCCCTGTACTACGCGCTCAGTGCGCTGGACAAAACAGCGGCGGTGCTCTGCTCCGACCCCATTCCCAGCCGGTATGCGTTTACCAACCCGCGTCTGTACAAAGGCGAGTTCGAACCCCAGATCGTCGTGGCCGTGGACGTGGCAAGCCTCCAGCTCTTCGGCGAGAACAACGGGATGCCGCAGTTCAGCCGCCACGTCGATCTCTGCATTGACCACCATGCGGGCAACAGCGGCTATGCCGAGTTCACCCTGCTGGACGGCACGGCAGCGGCAGCGGCAGAGCTGCTGTACGAGGTGCTCTGCGCCATGGGCGTAGACCTGACCCCGCACATCGCCAACTGCCTTTATACCGGTCTGTCCACGGACACCGGCTGCTTCCGGTTCTCTTCCACCACGGCCCGCACCCACATCGTGGCGGCCAAACTGATGGAAGCAGGGGCGCGGGTGGAAGAGCTGAACACGCTGCTCTTCGACACCAAGCCCCGCGAGCGGATGGAGGCGGAGCGGATCGCGCGCAACCATCTGGAATATCATCTGGACGGCCGCTGCGCCCTCATCTACCTCACCCGCGATGAGATCGAGCAGAGCGGCGTAGACCCCGCCGACCTCGAAGAGCTGACCAGCCTGCCCATCAGCATCGAGGGCGTCAAGGTCGGCCTGACCCTGCGCCAGCAGCCCGGCGGAAGCTACCGCATCAGTGTGCGCACCGCCAAGGGTGTGGACGCCTGCGCCATCGCGCGGCGTCTGGGCGGCGGCGGCCACACCCGCGCAGCGGGCTGTGAGCTGCTAGGCAACCTGGACAACGCCAAGAGTGCGATCCTGGCTGAGGTGGAAGCTGTGCTGGACGCAGAAAAACAGACGCAGGAGGTCGAATGAATGCAGGGCATCATCATCGTTGACAAGCCCACCGACTGGACCAGCTTTGACGTCATCGCAAAGCTGCGGGGCATCCTGGGCACCCGGAAGCTGGGCCACAGCGGTACGCTGGACCCCATGGCCACCGGGGTGCTGCCGGTGTTCTGCGGCGGGGCCAGCAAGGCCGTAGACCTGCAGCTGGACCACACCAAGGCCTACCGCGCCGTGCTCCGGCTGGGAACCCGCACCGACACCGGCGACAGCACCGGCACGGTGCTGGAAACGGCCCCGGTCACGGCGGGGGAGAAGGAGCTGCTGGACGTGCTCCCGCAGTTCATCGGCCCCCAGATGCAGACGCCGCCCATGTACTCGGCCGTCAAGATCAATGGCCAGCCGCTCTATAAAATGGCGCGGCAGGGCATCTCGATGGAGCGGAAGGCCCGCCCCATCGAGATCCTGCACATCGAGTACGAGGGAAGTCCGGCAGAGAACGAATACACCCTGACGGTGCGCTGCTCCAAGGGCACGTATATCCGCGTTCTGCTGGAGGACATCGCCGCCGCCATGGGGCAGAAGGGCACCATGAGCGCCCTGCGCCGGGTGGCCGCCGGTGTTTACACCGAGGCCGACGCCCACACGCTGGAGGAGATCCAGGCGGCAAAGGACGCAGGCCCTGCGGCGCTGGAAGCGCTGATGCTGCCGGTGGAAAGCGTCTTTGCCTCGCTGCCGCTGCTGACGGTGGCCCCCAGGGTGGAACAACACCTCTACAACGGCTGCCCCACCAGCCGCTACCCCGCCGCCGACGGGCGCTACCGCGTCCGGAACGAGGCCGGGCAGTTTCTGGGCCTTGCCAACATCGTGGGCGGAGTGCTCCGAGTCGAAAAGCTCTTTGTGGAGCGAAACTAACACAAAAAGGAACAAAATTTGATGCAGATCTTATCCTCTCTTTCGCCGCTGGCGCTGGAACACGAGGGCGGCACCGCCGTCGCCATGGGCTTTTTTGACGGCATCCACATCGGCCACCGTGCCGTGATCAACGGGGCCGTCCAGTGGGCCAGAGAACACGGTGCGGCCCCGGCGGTGTTCACCTTCCGGCTGCCGGCCGACAATAAGATGAAGGGCAAGCGCCTGCTCTCCACCGAGGACAAGCACGCCCTGATCGAAAGCCTTGGGGTGGAATATTACCTCTGCCCGGACTTTGAAGAGATCCGTGCGATGACGCCGGAACAGTTCGTGTACGGCATCGTGCAGGACTGCCATGCAAGGGCGCTGTTCTGCGGCGAGAACTTTACCTTCGGGGCAAAGGCAGCAGGCGACCCGGATCTGCTGCGCAGGCTCTGCGCCCCGCTGGGCGTGGAGGTCGTGGTGGTGCCGATGGCCCAGTTTGAGGAAAAGCCAGTGTCCTCCACCCGCATCCGCACGGCGCTGGAGGGCGGCGACATCCCGGCGGCCAACGCCATGCTGGGGATGCCCTACGCCATCCGCTTTGCAGTGCAGCATGGGGCGGGCCTCGGCCATACGCTGGGGGTGCCCACCATCAACCAGCTCTACCCGCAGGGGTTCCAGCTGCCGCGCTTCGGCATCTACATCACCCGCACAAAGATCGGTGATGTCTGGTATCCCTCGGCCACCGGGCTTGGCACCCGGCCTACCGTCAACGATGACCCCTCCAAGGTGACCTGTGAGACCTTCATCCCCGGCTTTTCCGGCGACCTTTACGGCACCGACCCGGTGGTGGAGTTCCACGCGTACCTCAGCCCCAGCAAAAAATTCGATACGCTGGACGAGCTGAAAGCTTGCATCAACCATGCAGCCGAGCGGGCGCAGGCGTATTTCCGGGCAGAGGCCTGAGCGTGAGCCGGAAAAGAAAGCACAGAATGGAGAATTTTTTCTTGCTTTTTACGTTGGTTTCTGTTATACTAGCTTTGTTACCGCAGCACGGGGCTGGGAGTATGCCCGTTTTTGGGAGTACCGTTTTTCCCGCATTCTGTGCCGACGGCAAATAAAATTTTATAAAGAGGTACTGTTACTATGAACAAGCAGGAAGTTATGGCCAAAGTCGCTCTGACCGAGAAGGACACTGGCTCCCCCGAAGTTCAGGTCGCTCTGCTGACCGCTCACATCAATGAGCTGAACGAGCATCTGAAGAAGAACCCGAACGATCACCACAGCCGCCGTGGTCTGATGAAGATGGTTGGCCGCCGCCGCAATCTGCTGGCCTACCTCCAGAAGAAGGACATCGAGCGTTACCGTGCTCTGATCGCAACCCTGGGTCTGCGTAAGTAATAGAAAACAGAGGGCAGGTACCGCAGCTGTGGTGCCTGCCCTTTGCCTTTTTTTGTGGAACAAACGGCCGCTGCTGCGTGTTGCAGCAGTAAATCGAACGCCTGTGCCCGCCCTTTGGGGCGGTCTGCACGGGCGCTGGATTTATTGCTATGATGCGCGGCGGGCAGCCTTTTGGAAGATAAAAACCGCTAAAAGGACAAAGGAGGCAAACCAAATGGCAATCGAATTTGGTTCCCGCAAAGAGACCTTTGAGAACTTCAAGGTCTACGAGACGACGCTGGCTGGCCGGCCCTTCAAGGTCGAGATGGGCAAGATGTGCGGCCTGTCCAACGCAAGCGCCCTCATCCGCTACGGCGAGACCTGCGTGATGTGCAACGTGGTCATGAGTCCCAAGCCCCGCGAAGGTGTGGATTTCTTCCCCCTGAATGTCGAGTATGAGGAGAAGCTCTACGCCGCAGGCCGCATCCCCGGCAGCTTCATGCGCCGCGAGGGCCGCCCCGGTGAGCGCGCCATCCTCACCAGCCGTGTTGTGGACCGCCCCATGCGCCCGCTGTTCCCCAAGGAGATGCGCAACGATGTCTGCATCACCATGACCGTCATGAGCCTGGACCCGGACTGCAGCCCGGAGATCGCCGGTATGATCGGCGCATCCCTCGTCACCGCTGTGTCGGAGATCCCCTGGAACGGCCCCATCGGCGGCGTTCAGGTCGGTCTGGTGGACGGCGAGATCGTCCTGAACCCGACCCAGGAGCAGCGCAAAAAGAGCGACCTGGCCCTGACCGTGGCTGCCACCATGGACAAGATCGTCATGATCGAAGCCGGTGCCAACGAGGTCGATGAGGACACCATGCTGAACGCCATCAAGGCAGCGCATGTGGAGATCAAGAAGACCATCGCGTTCATCAACGAGATCGTGGCTGAGCGCGGCAAGCCGAAGATCGACTTCCAGGTCGTGGGCCTGGATATGGACGTCTTCCATGCCATCAAGGAGAAGTATCTGGACGACTTCAAGGCTGCGATGGACACCGACGACAAGAACGTCCGCGATGCCGCGCTGCTGCCCATCTTGGACAAGATCGCCGCAGAGTACCCCGACCTGAGCGACGCAGACCTCGACCTCGTCAGCTACAAGATGCAGAAGTACGTCGTCCGCCGCTGGCTGCTCGATGAGGGCAAGCGTGTGGATGGCCGCGGCATCAACGAGATCCGCCCGCTGGCCGCAGAAGTGGGCATCCTGCCCCGCGTTCATGGCTCCGGCATGTTCACCCGTGGCCAGACCCAGGTGCTGACCACCTGCACCCTGGGCGGCACCAAGGACAACCAGCTCATGGATGACCTGACCGATGAGCAGACCAAGCGCTACATCCACCACTACAACTTCCCGCCGTACTCGGTCGGCGAGGCCCGCGCACCCCGCAGCCCCGGCCGTCGCGAGATCGGCCACGGCGCACTGGCCGAGCGCGCCCTTGTGCCGGTGCTGCCCTCTCTGGAGGAGTTCCCCTACACCATCCGCTGTGTGTCCGAGGTCCTGAGCTCCAACGGTTCCACCTCGCAGGCTTCCATCTGCGGTTCCACGCTGGCCCTGATGGACGCCGGTGTGCCCATCAAGGCTCCGGTCGCCGGAATCTCCTGCGGCCTCATCACCGAGGGCGACCGCTGGATGACCATGCTGGACATTCAGGGCGTCGAGGACTTCCACGGCGACATGGACTTCAAGGTCGGCGGCACCCGCAAGGGCATTACCGCCATCCAGATGGACATCAAGATCGACGGCTTGACCTACGACATCATCGCCGAGGCCTTTGAAAAGTGCCGCAAGGGCCGTCTGTACATCCTGGACGAGATCATCAAGCCTGTCATCGCCGAGCCGCGCCACGAGCTGAGCCGCTGGGCCCCCAAGATGTTCAGCATGATGATCCCCACCGATAAGATCAAGGACGTCATCGGCAAGGGCGGCAAGGTCATCCAGGACATCTGCGCGACCTGCAACTGCAAGATCGATGTGCAGGAGGACGGCCACGTCTTCGTTTCCGCAGTCGATCAGGAGGACGCAAAGCGCGCCATCTTCACCATCAAGACCATCGTGGAGGACCCGGAGATCGGTGCCATCTACAAGGGCAAGGTCACCCGCCTGATGAACTTCGGCGCCTTCGTCGAGATCGCACCGGGCAAGGAGGGCCTCGTCCACATCTCCAAGCTGGACACCAAGCGTGTCGAGCGGGTGGAAGATGTGGTGGCCGTGGGCGACGCCATCGTGGTCAAGGTCACGGACATCGACCAGCAGGGCCGCATCAACCTGAGCCGCCGCGACGCCATCCTGGCTCTGGAAGCCAAGCGCGCCGCACAGGAGCAGGGCTGATTCGCGCTGAATCGGAAAGAACCAAATCCCCCGAAGGGAATCGAACGCAAAAGCGTTCGGCCTCTTCGGGGGATTTTTTGCGTTTTGAATGAAGAAAATGCAGAAACCCCCTTGACAAAAAACCGAAATTGTATATTATTGTATTAAGCGCTTAACACAGTAACACAAGGAGAAAAGACCATGAGCGAACAGTTTGATTCCAGCCGGCCGATCTATGCCCAGCTGGTGGAACGGCTCAAAGCCAGGATTCTGGCGGGCACCTACCAGCCCGGCGGGCACCTCGACTCGGTGCGGGACCTTGCCGCAGCGGCAGGGGTCAACCCCAACACGATGCAGCGGGCGCTGGCCCAGCTGGAAGCCGAGGGCCTGGTCCGCACCGAGCGGACGAGCGGCCGGTTTGTAACGGAGGATACCGATTTGATCGAACAACTGCGGGCGTCTGCGGCCCGGAACATTGCAGCAGATTTTTTGGAAAAAATGCGCAGCATCGGCTATACGCCCCAGCAGGCGGCAGAGCTGCTGCGCAGCTGGAACGAAACGGAGGGAAAACAGCATGAGTAAGATCCTGACCTGTGAACATCTGACCAAGGCCTACGGGAAAGAGAAGACCGCCCTGAACGGCATCGACCTGAACCTTGATTTTGGCCGCATCGTCGGCCTGCTGGGCCCGAACGGCAGCGGCAAGACCACGCTGCTCAAACTGGCAAACGGTCTGCTGCAGCCCACCGAGGGCGTGGTGAAGATCGCGGGCATGATCCCCGGCCCGGAGACGAAGGAGATCGTCTCCTACCTGCCGGATGCCGATTGGCTCCCCGACTGGATGCGGGTGGAAGAGCTGGTGAACATGTTCCGGGATTTCTACGGGACGCCCTGCGAAGCCAAAGCGTACATCGGGTTCGATGCCGCCAAAGCCAACGAGATGCTGGCCCGGCTGAACATCGACCCAAAGGCCCGGCTCAAGACGCTTTCCAAGGGCACCAAGGAAAAAGTTCAGCTGGTGCTGGCTATGAGCCGCGCCGCCAAGCTCTACCTGCTGGATGAGCCCATCGGCGGTGTGGACCCCGCCGCGCGGGACTATATTCTGAACACGATCATTTCCAACTACAGCAAGGACGCAACGGTCGTGATCTCCACCCATCTTATCGAGGACATCGAGCCGGTGCTGGACGAGGCCGTGTTCCTGAAGGACGGCAAAATCTTCGCCCACCGCGCTGTTGACGACATCCGCGAGACCGAGGGCAAGAGTGTCGATGCGTATTTCCGGGAGGTATTCAAATGCTGAAGCAATTGTTGAAATATGAGTTCAAGGCCACCAAAAGCCTGTACTTCGGGCTGTATCTGGCGCTGGCGCTGCTGAGCGTGGTGCTGGGCGTTTCGTTCCGGCAGGAAAATGCATGGGCCGACAATACGAATTTCGGGCGGCTCGAAGTCATTCTGATGGTCCTTTATCTCTCTGTCATCTTCGCCATTGCGGTGCTCTGCTTTGTCAGCACGGTCCAGCGCTTTTATAAAAATCTGCTGGGGCGTGAAGGCTACCTGATGCACACCCTGCCCGTGACCGAGACCCAGCTTATCCTCTCCAAGCTCATTACCAGCATGGTCTGGGTGCTGTGCAGCGGCCTGGTGGGCATCGTCTGCATCACAGGGATGGTCAGCATCGGTGTGCTGGACGCGGAAGTCCTCGGCACGGTGAACTGGGACAGCTGGAAGCAGCTGTGGGGGATGCTGTATGGGGAACTGGACGCGAAGTTCTGGCTGGTGACGTTCTGGACCATCCTCATCAATCTGGCCCGGCTGGCCGACCTCATCCTCTGCGTTTACGCCGCCTGCATGATCGCCCATCCATTCCGGAAGCATGTGGTGATTCTCGCCTTTATCGGCCTGAACATTGTGGAGAACCAGATCGACAAGCTGCTGGGCACGAACCATGTGAACCTGTTTGTGGACATTACCTATCGGGTGGCCGATGTGAACGTGACCGGTGTGACCTATGGAATGACCCCGATGCAGACCATGACCACAGCGTTCGGGGCCGGCTCCGGCTACCTGTTCTGCTTTGTTGTGACCTCGGCCTTCGCGGCGGCCTACTTCTGCCTGACCCGCTGGCTGATGAAGCATAAACTGAATCTCGAATAAGAAAAGAAGCTGAACAACAGAAAAATGGCTTCCGGCAGTTGCCGGAAGCCATTTTTTGTCAGGTGTTAAAGATCAGCGGGCGTCGCGGTTGGCCTCGTACTCCTCCATGGAGACGTAGTGGTCCAGCACATGGATGCCCTTCAGGCGCTTGTTGGAGAAGCCGGTGGAAGCGTACTGGCCCTCCCAGTAGTTCAGGCGGGTGGCCAGATAGGCGGGCACGCTCATGCCGCGCGGGATGACCAGCGCGTTGTTGATGAGCAGGGCCTCGGCATCGGCGAAGGCCTTGTAGCGGGCGTCGATGTCATCGGTGATCTGCTTGGCAGCCTCGATGGCGGTCATGTACTGCATGATGGCGTCCGCTGTGTCGCCGGTGATGAAGCCGTCTTCCACGCCGGTGCGCAGATACGCATAGCGCATTCCGCGGGAATCCTCGGCCTGATAGAACGGGTCGGTCTCAGTCTCCGGGTCGGAGTAGTCGGCGCCCCAGTTGCAGAGCAGGAACTCGAACTTGCCGTTGCGGCGGACGGCGGACAGGAAGCTGTCCGCAGGGCCTTCGGTGATGATGACATCAATAAAGTCGAAGCCGTCGTTCAGCACACCCTCCAGCTGCTGCTTGAAGACCTGGCACTGCTTGTCCCAGTCGGTGGAAGAGGGGTTGTAGGGCAGCTGCACCTTGATGGGGAAGGTGGCACCGGCAGCGGTCAGCTCCTCGATGGCAGCATCGCGGAACTCCTTGGCCTTGGCCTCATCGAAGAACTCGGTGATGTTGGCCAGGTCGCCGCACTGGGTGTAGTCCACACCGGCAGTGGTGGCGCAGAAGTTCGGGGGCGTGATGGTGTTCAGCTTGTAGCCGTCGTAGCCTTCCGGGGCAGAAACGGCCAGTGTGACGGCGTTGTTGATGCCGTACAGGAAGGCCTTGCGGAAGTTGGTGTTGTTGATGG
>OGYX01001167.1_pt1 | contig 19303 bp, 18 predicted proteins | sample 1576601 | NCBI WGS metagenome assembly OGYX01 (sample SAMEA3541561, study PRJEB24748) | human gut metagenome | biome: human gut; feature: human-associated habitat; material: faeces | place: China | collected 2012 | reverse complement strand
AAAGCCCTATTAAAGACAACGGATTGGTATTGTTCACCTTCATTATAAGCCGAACGTTCTTTTCTGTCATGAGTTAGCAGGCTAAGCCTGCTTAGAGTTTTTGTTGCACTTCATTTTACAACAGGGCGAAGAAAACTAGCTAGAAAACTAAAAGGTATAATAAATAAAGCGCTTGCATTTTATATGTTTTTCTGCTATAATCGGACAAAAAGAAAGGAGGCATTGTAGATGATTGCAGATTTAGATTTAGACTTGGATTTCGACATTAATGAAATTGAAGTTCTGACATTGTCTGAAGCTAAGGCATTGCCTGAGACAGCTGCAAGTGCTGGTAGTGCATCTTGTTGTTCATGTTGTGGCTCTTGTTCATGCTGTTCAAGTTCGTCATGTTGTTGTTAATAGTCTGTTTTATAGGGTCTGGTAATTATCTTTACTGGACCTTATAATGTTTTATCTATTTTATAGGGGCAGTAAAGATTCCTATAAAATAGATAAAGTATAAGTTTAAAAAGGAATTGTAGAATGAGAGATATTCAGTCACCATTTTATATTCAAAGAAGAAACACTTTGGATCTTATGTATTTGAGAAATATGCGAGACAGCTCTATTTTTGAGATTTATTTTCAAATTTTTCAGATTGATCAAGAACTACTAGAAGAAAAAGAAAAATTAATTTCCGAATTTGAAGAAGTTTTTTTTGAAAAACAAGATGGTAAGTTATTGAACCTAAAACGAAAGATTTACAATTCGAAAAGATTAAATGAAAACGATGTCAGGAAATTAAGTGCTTATCAAAAACTATTTGACAAATATAGCAAATTCAACGAGGCTCTACAGCAGAAAGATGAGTTAATTGATATTCTTAGACAAAAACTAGATGAATCTATATTAAGATGTAGAGAAGAGTTAAAGCGTGCATTTGTCGAAGAACCATATCTTTTAAATGCCACAAAATTTATAGATCCACATTTAATAGAATATATTAGTAAATATAAAGAATTAGATTTATCGAGTTTAAGCTCAAAACAACGAAAAAAAGAACTCAGTTTGTTGAAAATATTTTTAAAGGCTTCTATGAAAACATCACCTTTCTCAACTTTTACAAATTCAATTTTTCATTTAACTACTCCTAAAATAGATACTATTGAAAAAAATAATATTTTTGCTGAGTTGAATGTAACTGTAATTTTACAAATATATTCCGCAGTAAAAAAACGAGCTCATTACAGATTGAAAATGCCTTATGAATTGAATCCATCATTGGATAAAATTGGTTCGTCATATGCATATACTGCTTTAATAGATGGAGATTTTCATAAAGTTTTTCAGACAGAAAGTGCTCAGTATAAAATAAAACAGAATAGTTTGCTCAATTTTTTATATGATAATAAAAAAAGAGAAAAATTTAACTATGCTGCACTACAAGAAATATTTCCTGAGTTATCAGAACAAATTTATTTCAAATTAATTGATTCGACAATAATTGTGCCTTCAAAAAATATTGAATTATCTAAGGTGGATTCGCTCGCTAAGTTTTTAAATTTTATAAAAGATTGGGAGTTAGATAATGATGACTATATTAATAGAATTTACAATATTTTACAAGATGTTGATGGGTTATTGAGAAAATATAATATCACAAATGTTGAGGATTGGTATTCAAGGTATCTAACATTGAAGTTGATACATTCAAAAATTTCAGTTATATATGAGTTAGCAGGGATAGGAGAAATTGGCATACGAGATATATTATATGAAGATTTTGTATCACTTGGAACGTGTTCAATAAATGATTCGTATAGATATAGAGAAGAAATTGATTGCTTGATAAAATTATCAGTATTATTTGATATAAATTTAAAATTTCAAAATTATTTTGGAAAACTATTTCTTGAAAAATTTGGAGATAACTTTGTTGCAACAAATGAGAAATCTGTAATTGAATTAATAGTCAGAAATAATAGAAAGTTTGACTTTTTATGGCAAAATGAATGGAATTGTGAGAATCTTTCAGATGATAGTGAAATAAATATTCGACTAAATAGTTTGAAGGAAAGATTTATTAATATTTTAGATAATTGCAAAGATGGTAAATTATCTACACATGAAATTCAACAAATTTTTGATAATAATCTTGATTTTTTCCCAAATATTAGATCCTTAGATTTATTCTATCAGGATGTAGAGAATGGTCAAATAGTTATTAATGATATTTATAAAGGTTATTTGACGTATTTCTCAAGATTTATTGATTATGTTATTCCTGAATCTTTTGAAGAGTTTGATAATTATAAAAAAATTCTTTTCGATAGAACCGAGGAAACTGTTGCTGAGATTATGGAATTTCATGGTTTTAATTCTAATATTCATTCTAGTTTAGCTTCTACTAGGTTCACCACCAAAGGGTCTTATGATTATGAAAATCTATATGGTGCAAAACAAAGATTAAACTTTGGTGACTTGTACTATAAATATGATGAAAAGACAAAGAAAGTTAAGTTGACCAATCAAAATAATGATTTTTCAGTAATGTTTTTAGGTAATTTAGTTCCTTTGAGTTTATCAGGAATCTTTGGTTTGTTAAACTCTTTATTTTCTAGTTTTAAGTTGGATTTCCCCATTCATAGGTATGTTTTTTTAAAAAATCATGGAAAAAATATTATTAAAATTCCAAGGTACTCAATTGGTAATGTTATTGTTCAAAGAAAAGGATGGATTGTAAAGAGAGAAATCTTTATGAAACTATTAACAGATGATTGGGCTAAAACATCATATTTGATTTGGAAATTCTTTAATGAACATGGTATACCTGAACAACACTTTATTAAGGGATACTTTGGAAAAGAATATTCAGAATTTGAAGCTAATACTAAGTACCAAAAATTAAAACCAATGTACATTGACATGAGAAATCCTTTGATACTATTTCATCTTTCATCTCTAATTCCTGAAACAGATTATATTTTATTTGAGGAAGCGCTTCCGGATGTAGAACTTACAGAGGATTATACTTGTGAGAAACTGATTGAAGTAACTCGAATGTTTTGAATGTTTACTAAATAAGGACTAGTTTATCTTGGAGGAGAATATATATGGAATATGAAATCTGTTTATACTTATATTATAATAGAGAACAGAAAATTGAAATCCTGTTCAACAAAGTTATACCTTTATTAGAGAAGTTGGATATTAGAACCTACTATTTTACAACTCATTGGGCACATGGGACTCATATTAGTATTATTTTTGAGGATGATAACATTGATGGGGTTGATTTTTTAAAAAGACAATTTGAGAAGTTGTTAGAGGAAGTTGACTATCGAGAAAGTGCAGAATTAAGTGTTGAAACTGTTAAAAATCTTATTGAAATGGAATCCTATCAGCAAAATGCATTACCTATTTATAAAAATAAGACTGTTACGGTATCTAAGTTTTATATAGAAAAAAACAGTGATGAATATATTTCTTATTTTACTCAAATATACCATAAATATGATTATAAATTCAATAAGTTTGTTTTAGAATTGCTAAAGGAAGAACAGCTTGAAAGTAATAATTTCACTAATATTATTAGATATCTCAAATTTATTTTATCATTTTCAAAAAACACACTAGGTGAAGAAGGACTCAAATCTCTCTACATTTCTTTAAAGTCCCATTATTATAGTTTTAAATATCACCCTTATAGTAATTTGATAAAAGGTTATTTTTATGAATTCGAAAAGTATTATGAGGATAACTCATCAGCAATAAAATTAGAACTAGACCTTTTTCTTAAGCAGAACTTATTTGATGTTGAATTAATCTATCTTATAAATTCCCTGTCTATGGAAATTAGAGAGATAAACGAACAAGTTCCTACTTCAGTGAAGGAAGAAAACTTAAGAAGAACAAAGCAATTTATAGAAAGTAGTTTGGCTGAAAAAAGTTCTTTTCACAATACTTGGATAAATCAACCTAATATTGATAACATTATCATGAGTGATGAGTATATTATAAATAGATTTACAATAAATTACCTCTACACACTGTACCCTAAATTGTATATTAGCCCTAAAACTAAACACTTTCTGGGATATATTTTGTATAGATATTTAGATGAAAATCTTGATATAAACTGGAAATGGGAAGGAAAAAAAGATGACTGATAAATATCTCGTATATAGAGGGAATCTCAATTATTACTATGATAAAGAAAAAAGCCTGCTGTCTATTATTTCATCTGATAGATATATCAATATTTCATGCGATATAGAACAGTATCAGATATTTCGTGATATTATCAGAGAAATTTGTAATAAAGATTTAAAAGTCAGTTGTCTAAATAAAAAATCAGAATTTGAAAAGAAAATTATCCAAATCATAAATTATTTAAAGGGATTCGCACTTACTAAATCTGGTTTCCCTTACACTACTAATTTGGGAAGATTTATGCTGAAGATGGATGATAATCCAATAGAGAAAATGGAAATAATCAATTCAATAAACTTTAAAGTTATAAATAAGCTTGAGAATTTGTCGAATCTAGATTCACGACTAATGGAAGCCATACGTGAATTTGGCTTTACTTCTGAATTAAAAGATATTGAGGAGAAAAAAACTGAAACTGTAATTCTCTGTAAATTTAGTGATTTACACCTTGAACAAATAGTCTATTATGATTACTACATAATAGAATCAAAGGGAAATTATTATTTTGTTAAAAAAGAAGTTCTAAAAAGAAATTTTCATGATTTTTGTGAATTTGTAAAAAACAATTCTATAGATATAAATAGTGACTTTACATTCAATGTGTACCATAAGCTATTCCCCTATTTTCTTTCACAATGTCTGGCTTCGAATATAGATAATAATATGATGTACTTTGATGAGAATATGTTTCCCCAATATGTAAATTTCACTGAGGAAAAACTAGAAGATTTAATTGTTGTTGAAGAAAATTTAGAGAAATTCGGAATGGATCAATTTCCTAAAATAGATAGTGCAATAAAAAAATTGAGTTCTTTTATTAAATCTATTACTTTGTTAGATTCTTTTGATGAATATGGTTTTTTTAAATTTAGAGTAACTTTAAAAGATGGAAATATGTTTGATGTAGTTGGAAGAACATATGAATTAGCATTCGAACAAGCCATCCTTCTTTCATTTGAACATAAATATCATATTTATTTATTCTCGACAATAGGTAGTCAGTATTATCCTTCGAATGTTTTTACCAGAGGAAGAATAATTAACTCTGAAGAATTTTTTGAAAAAATAAAGAATTATTATCAATTAAATAATTTATTTTCGATACAATGCTTACAAAATAAAGATTCTGTGGTGGTAAAAACACTTTACGATGGAAAGGTAATTTCTATAGATTTCGATAGCAGTATTAGTAATATCGAGAAAGTGATTGAAAGATCATTATCAAGAGGTTTTAATAGACTTAACGCTGGCATGTCTGAGATAATCATCAAAGAATGTCTTTATAGAAAAAAAATATACGAATGGAATTCATTACCGTTATTTTCTTATTCTATATTTGAAAATAATTTAGAATAAATCTTAAAGTAGATAATTAGAAAGGGTCATTCTAAATGAATCAGTTTTGTTATTTTGATAATTTTAAAGAATTCCAGGAAAAAGTATCTTATCAAAATGATAAGATATGTATTTATGTGAATAGTTTGTTCTTTGTTGTGGTTAAGAGTTCCTCAAAATTTTGCATGAATTGTTTTGAAGAAAGATTGAAAATTAACAAAGAGTTTAATGGTTTATTTGCCGTTTCTATAGAAAAATGTTTCGTTTCGAATTATGAAAAAAATATATTAGAGTATTTGGTGATTTCAAGTTTAGATTTGAATCAAGTGTCGTTAGTTGATAGAACTAACTTTGAGTCAATAACTATACATGTTACTCCTATGGATTATTGCGAAAGTTGTATAAAAAGAAACATGGAAGTCCCAAAATATAAGTATAATTTTTCGAACTCTTTAAGAGGAAAAACAGAATTTGATCTTAAAGAGTTAGTTAAAACTGTAGATAGATATTCTGGATTATTTAAAATTCAATTTATAAATGCAAACTCAAACTACATCCCTATGGTTGGTACAGTTTTGTATTTTCATGAATATCATAACGAATTGGTTGGTGGATTTGGAAGAGACAGCAACCTTAATAATTCAAAGCTTATTTCAATATTGGAGGGATTGGAGAGGTATTATACATCTTCTAATAAAGAAAAGAAAGATTATCGATATTTTAGTTATGTTGAATTGAATAATAGTCCACTAAAACATCTTTCACATAAAGAATTTGAGTCATTTTTAGGGAAAAAAGTGGATATAAATAAATGTATGAGTTGGGTAAAGGCTAAAAATGCTTATAGTAAGGAAGAGGTGCTTTTACCAAGACAGATTATCGAATATTTTGACGAAAATAGTGAATTTTTAAAAGAAAGAGTTTTTTTTAATACTTCAAGCGGGAGCTCTTTGGGTAGTACTATAGAGGAAGCGATTCTTTTTGGTCTGTTTGAACTAATTGAACGCGATGCGTTCTTAGTATATTGGCATGGACGACTAAAACCTAGAATGGTAGAATTATCGTCAATTCTTGATAATGATATACAAAGATTATTGGGGATTATCACTCTAGAAGGATATGAGATCAGAATTTTTGATATTACTACTGAGATAGGTATTCCAGTTTTTTGGACCTATATCACAGGCACAAAGGAACATCAGTTTTCAACATTTACTGCTGCAGGATCTCATCTAAATTTTAGAGATGCTCTTAGGGCTTCTTTAGTAGAATGTATAAGCTCATTAGGAGTTTATAGCAATATGTATTATGATGACATAGAGATTAAATATAGGGAAGAGTTAGCAAAGGATTACAGTAAAGTCTCTGAAATGGATGATCATTTTAAACTATATGCACATCCTGAAATGAAAAATCAGTTCTCTTTTGTAAATGATTGTAAAGTCATTGTTTATGATGATTTAGTACAGGAATATGATAATAATTTAGAGATGCTAAAAGAGAATTCAATTGAATTATTATTGGATGCGGTAATAAAAAAATTCAAGCAATACTACGGTGAACTATATTATTATAACTTTGAAAGCACATATTTAAGAAATATTGGTCTATATGCAGTTAGAGTATTTTCGCCCAACCTATTACCCATGACTTTTGGTAGCGATAATCAAATATTCTCTAGAGATAGAATTAGTAGGTTTGTAAATTATAAAAATTGTCAGTGGGATGGTAAACTTAATAAGTTGCCTCATCCATTTCCATGAGTGGTAAACTATGCACAATATAAAAAAATATTTTTTTGAAAAAACATGTAATAGGAAAAAGGAAATTCCCCCTATTGTTAGTAATATAAATGCTAAGATACAAAAACTAAGAAAAAAAAATAATCGATTAACGATACGAAAGGATTCGCTTTTATATTATTTATTATTTAATACATATGGAATTCAAAAATATGAAGTTGATAGCCAATATCCATATCATAAATCTGTCCCTTCGACAAGAGGGTTATTCACTATAAGTATTAATATCATAGAGTATTCGGGAGGAAAATATTTTATTTCGGAATTCGATAATTATAGTAACTCTTTGGTAAATTTACGATGTTTTGAAGGAGATACACTTAATATCTTTAGAGAGAATTTGATAGAGGCTAAGACGGTTGTTGTTTTTTCATTTGATTTCAATATATTAGCACCAATTTACGGAGAATTTTTTTATCAGTTAACTCTACTTGATTGTGGTCACATAATAAAGCATATGGCACTATTGCTTGATAGAAAAGATATTGATTATAAGATTATTACAACTTTAGGAGAGGATGAATATCAATTAAATAGTTTGTTCTTGGATGATAATTTCGCACTAGCTGTAATGGTGATTGATGCTAAAGAAAAAAATGATTATTTGGATTTTTGCAAAGAAACGTTAAATCTAAGTGTCACAACCTCAATGTTTCAAAAGTACTTCCCAGATACCTTTGAAATTTATAGGTTGACACATAGAAGCAAGTTTCCAAGTATATTGCCAATTTCATCGAATCCATTCTTTTTAAGAATATCCGAGGATTTTTTTAAAGATTTACAGTATAATAGAACATCTGCCCATAATCCTATTGGCTTATCTGGTTTTGTATCGTTTGATTGGAAAAATAAAAAAAATCAAATTATAGATTTTTGTATCTCTTTACATATGGAAAGAATTAAGCTTTATGTCTTTAGCATTAATGATTGTAGTTGCTATCGAATTTCACACGGAAAAGTTAAACAATTAGGTGGTGATTTTTCGGAACTACAATTAGATAAATTTCTTTTTATGTATAAAACAGGAATAACTTTAGATTCACTTGATTTTATTATTTGGTTAACTTTTGATATAGACGACCTAGACACACCAGACAGTTATCATTTAATTCATTTTGAAGCCGGAGGAATAATGCAGGAGATATGTTTGTTTATGTCTCAATTCTATTATTTCTGTCGACCAATAAAAAATAATAACGAAAATTTCTTTAAAGAAATTTTCGAAACAGAATTAATTTATACTGCGTGTATTGGAAACACTATTTATGATAATATAACTGTAGATCTACGGTGATTTTTGAGTATTAAAATTATAATATGGGGGGAGTTTATGGCGGAAAAGTGGTTTGCACTTCATATCTTTATTCATGAAAAAAATATGCAGGATGATTTTTTGTTATATATTTATGAGGTGATTTACAATAAAATGAATAGTGGAAATATGGCTCAATGGTTCTTTATTAGGTATTGGGAGGGCGGTCCGCATATTAGATTGCGTATAAAAGGAAACAGGAAAGTGTTTAAAGAAATAGAGGAGGAAGTGCATAATTGGATCAATCAAAATCGATTCTCAAACTTGTTGAATAAAGAGATCTTTTATGCAGCTAGTCAATTTGATGGCTCTCCAGTAAATACAGAACAATTACCGTGGTATAACAATGGAAGTGTAGAAGAATTCCTATATGAACCAGAGATAGATAGGTATGGTGGGGAGAATGTCATTCCTTATTGTGAGGTTATATTCCAAATATCTAGTTATTTTACTTTGATGACTATGAATAAATCAAGAAATATTGGTAAAGATCTTTCAATAATTTCTGGAATTGCTTTTCTATTGAAGTGCATAGAAATAATTGAAGAGAACTTTAAAGAAGTTATCTCAGAAGGAATTTATTATTGGAAAAAATTTGAAGACAATGTTGAAAGAAAGTTTTCTAATGAACTTAATTTAGCTCAAAAAATAATTTTACCAACTAATTTAGTGGATGACTTAACTCGATTATTATTAATAATAAAAACAAGAGTACCTAATCGCAATTATTTAAAAAGCATAATCATTTCAATAATACATATGAATTTCAACAGATTAGGCGTCACTCCTCCTGTTGAATATACTATCTATCAGTATCTAAAAGAAACATATTCAGGAGAAAAAATATGAGATGGGATTTTAGTAGAAATGTTGACTATTTTACTTCGGTTGAAAAGATAACGAAGTTTCATAACTCATCAAAGCAAGCAGAACATCTCGTTTCTTTACAAAATCCGAAACTTTTTTATAAATATACTCCAAATTTCTTGAAATATGCTTTCCAGATGGAGTTACCAAATGTTGAAATTGATGCACCCATTATTGATATTTTTTTTAAAAGAAGAAGCTCTTGGGAATTTAGTGATGAATATCTAAATTTACATGATTTTTTAAAGTTTATAAAAAATGCAGTAGGAACGAGTATTACAACTGTTGATGATTATGGTAATTTAGTTAATAAGAGAAATTACCCATCTGGTGGTGCTCTATATCCAATTAAAATATACATTTTAAATAATAATGTAGCTGGGCTTGAAAAAGGGCTATATGAATTTCGTACGCTATATAGTAAGGACGTACTTTGCTGTGTAAAAAAGATTGATGAATATGATATTGATTCGTTTACTTCTTTTAAATATTCTAATAAATCTTTCAAAAATGCTGATTTTATTATTTTTCTTGCAAGTAATTTAAAAACGGACACTAGATATGGTTTGTTACAATATAGACTGACATTACTTGAGGCTGGGCATATTGCTCAAAACATTATGTTAATGTCTACTATTTTTAACAAAAATTGCATACCTATAGGTGGATTTTTTGAAGATAAGTTAAATAAATTTTTAGAAATTGATAAAATAAATGAGACAGTCATATATTTTTTAGGTGTAGGATGAAATTAATTAGATTGAAAGCAGATTTTTTTATTGAAATTATTGGTAATGAGTTGGGAATATACGATTTTATTAATAATAAAATTGTATGGGCTTGTAGAGTAAGGGAGGACAGTTTAGTCGAAAATATTGAGGATTTATACTTTGGTATTGATTTGAAAAAAGTAAAGAATAATAGTTTAATAAGTTTCTTATTAACGCAAATAGGAAATAAATATTTTGAAGAATTGGATTTAAAAGATATGACAATTCAGGAATACGAAAGTATATACTATGAGGGATTAAAACGCATTAAGAGAAAATTTATAAAAGATAATGCGCAATCAAAATTAGAAAACATTGATATATGTCTTGTCTGTGAGCATGAAATATTTTCTGTATATTTTGAATCATTATCTGATGAATTAGGAATTAAAATAGTTCATTTTGACGAGCTATATAGTGTCCAGAACACCAGCTACAATTTGTTTTTATTTTGTGGAAATTTTAAAAAAGCTGACTATATGAAGGTATTGAATACCATTAATTCTGATGCGTTCTTGATATTTATTGACTGGACTAATACTTCTGTGCGTCTAGGACCATTAATAAATAATATTATCTCTTTTGATGAGAAAGAGGAGGTACTGAGTATGATTTCAACAGATAGTTGTTTTAGTGTTATACCAATACATGCTATATATTTAGTATTAGGAATTCTAGTTAAAGAGATACAATTTATTAGTAATAATTTTGTTTACTTATTATCGAATGAATATAGTACACTACTAAATAATCGGATAGTCATTGAATATGAAAGTTTAAATGGTTATTCTGAAAATAATTTTTAAATAAGATAGGAGGATTTATGCTGAAAATTTCTAAGTTAAATTTTTCGTATGGAAAAAATAAAGTTTTAAAAGATATATCTCTTGAAATATTTGATTCTGGAGTTTATGGACTGATTGGGGCAAATGGCGCGGGAAAATCAACATTATTAGAAGTTATTTCTACGATTAGGGGGAGTCGTTTTGAGGGGGAAATTGATTTCAATCAGATTTCTCAAAAGAAAAATTTTAATAGATTTAGGCAAGAAATCGGAATTCTATTTCAAAATGAATCATTGGAAGAAAAGTTAACGGTTGTTGAAACCTTCAACTATTTTAGATCTTTTTATCAAAATAAATCTGGGTTTTATACAAATGATGAGTTGTTAAAAATATTTAATCTATATGAACATAAAAATAAGTTAATACGTCAACTTTCAGGTGGGTTGAAACAACGGGTAAGAATTGCTGTAACCTGTATGAATAAGCCTAAACTAATTCTACTTGATGAACCTACAACTGGCTTAGATCCCATGTATAGGAGGGACTTTTGGAAAGTCTTACAGATGATAGTCCAAGAAAATAATGTGCTAATCCTATTGTCTACTCATGATATGTATGAATTAGAGAATTACGCAAAAAAAATAATATATATTGATGGTGGTAAAATCAAGGCTTTTGACTCAGTACCTAATTTATTAAAATTTGAAAAAGTTGATAGTTTAGAAGACTATTACTTGAAGATGGAGGGCAACATTGTTAAATAGAATTTTAAAACAGACTTATTTTAAATTATTAGTTTTTTCTCGAACCCCTTTTTTATACGTGACAACATATTTTATTCCAGTTTTTTGTTTTTATTTTTTTGGTAAAAATAACAATTTATATCAGTTAAAATTTGAAAATCAGTCATATGTTGATTGGTATCTTCCAATATACATTGTAATTGGCAATATTGCAATTTCAATATTTACGATAGGAATGAATTTGGTTCAAAAAAGAGAGAAACAGCTATATAAGAGAATCCTTTTAACCAATCAAAAAAAGATTGAATCATACGCTTCGGATATTGTTCAAACCATTATTTTATCCATTCCGCTTACAATTATTCTGATAATAGAAGCAATTGTTTTCTTTGACTTTTCTACTTCATTTTGGAAAATTCTTATCAGTGTGCCAATAATTGTTTTAACTAGTATTTGTTCAAATATCATTGCTCACTTTATTTTTAATTTAATCAGTAGTTCAATGATTGCTAGTCCATTACAAATTTCGGTTTTTGGTTTTTCTTTATTTGCCTTAGGAATTATCATGCCCTATACTATTTTGTCAGATAAAACGATGAACTTCATAAAAATGACACCGTATTACCAATTGAATAGATTTGCGATTATGCTTTGGAATAAGGAAGTAAGTCTGGGAGCAGTTAACAGTGCAGTGTTCTATTTGGTAACATTCTCAATCATTCTTGTAACGTCAACTGTCTATATAGAAAAACTGTATGATAGAAGATAACAGTAAGCGACCAGTAACTAGGTGTAAAGATAAAAATACTTGGTTATTGGTCGCTTAAAATTAATCAGAAACTATTTCTAATATTTCATCAATTTCATAATCAAATGCTATGCAATTTCTTAAGAGGACCGTGGTTGTGAAATTCTCTCCCTTTCCTAACTTTGCGATAGTGGAAGAGCTAATTCCTGCTTTATGTCTGAGTTCCGACTTAGTCCATCCTTTATCAATTAGCAACTCCCATAATTTATTGTAGCTAAACTTCATCTGAGTTTTCTCCTTTGTTCCATGAAATACCGTAGAGTTCATTTCCGTTACTAGAGAGTCGCAATACCGTATTTTCTAATAAGAGTTGATTAGCTTCTGGAGAGTATGAGTTTGCTTTATCGAAAGCTAAGAACACCTGCTTATTTAGTGATTTTGATTGGTCATATAGCTTCAACAGGGCTTCGGTTGCTTGGTAACTGATATTACTTAAGAGTAATGAATCGTGGGCAAGTGCTGGAAGCTGAGTTAGATAGAGTATTGATAAATCGTACAATATCATTCCTTTGAACTTAGTTCCTGTACCATCATCATCTGGAGTATGGAAGGAGTAGCTGTTGTTAGCTTTTAGGTTAATTTGAGGAGCTTTATGAATATCTGGGTAAAGGATATTATTGAACTCTCGCATTTTAGCATTGATTTTTCCTTCTAACTCTATTAGAATATCCTCGGTACTACGCTTCAAGTCAGAGTCTGCTTCTGACTTTTCTTGGCTCTTTGTCAACTGTAGTGGGTGACGAAAAGCTAACATCTAGAGAGGACCTGATAGGTCTTCTCTTTTTTTATGTTCAGAATGATGAAAATACGCTTCCTAAAGTTAATAAAGTTTCTAAAACCGAAGCCTAGACGTTTAATGTCTTTGATAAGCTTATTGGTCCCCTCCAATTTTGCATTTGAGTAATGTGTTTCTAGTGCGTTTTTGATGTATTGTATGTGTCTAAGAAAGGTTCTAAAGACAGTTTTGAAGTAGTGATTGACCTTGCTTATATTCTCCTCCATTAACTCAAAAAAACTCATCCACTCTTTTTTCCTGAAAGTGAAAAAGCAAAAGCTGATAGAGGTTATAATAATTGGCGAGTTCTTCTGAGAAATTCAGTGTCTTCTCAACGACTTCATGTGGGCATAATGTTTGATGGAAGGTCTTTGAGTAAAAAGGGTTGAGAGATAACTTACGGCTGTCCTTTTGGAAGAGTCTCCAGTGATTTTTTAAAGCTCGATAAGGTAGCGACTTCTTATCAAACTGGTTCATAATGGCAATTTTCGTCTTTAAAAAGGCTCGACCAAGGTGCTGGATGATGTGGAAACGATCAATAATGATTTCGGCATTTAGGAAAAGCCTTCGAGCTAGTGGCATATAGGCTCCTGACATATCCATCGTTATAAACCGTACCTTTTGGCGTACTTTCAAAGGATACTTCAAAAAGTAGTTTCGAATAGTGGTTTGACGGCGATTATCAAGGATAGTTATGAGTTTGTTGGTCTCATAGTTTTGAGCCACAAAAGCGAGTTCACCTTTCTTGAAAGCAAACTCATCCCAGGACATAACAGCTGGGAGTTTGTCATAATGTTCCTTGAAAGTAAACTGGTCAAGTTTACGGTAAACAGTGGACGTCGCTATACGAAGTCTTCTGGCAATATCCGTTAGTGATACCTTCTCAGTTAGAAGTTGAGCAACCTTTTCTTTTGTCAGACAAGGTTGGAGATTTGGTGGTTTTTCTCAACGATTGATGTCTCAGCTACCATGACTTTCCTACAATTTTTACACTGGAAGCGACGTTTTTTCAGGCGTAGTAGTGTTGGAGTTCCAGCTTGTTCGAGCAGAGGGATTTTAGAAGATTTTTGAAAGTCATATTTGATCATCTTTCCTTGGCAATGAGGGCATGGTGGTGCAGGGTAATCCAGTTTTGCATGAATCTCGATATGAGTATCAGTTTCAAAAACAAGAGAAATAATGATGTTAGGGTCTTTAATTCCGATTAATTCTGTGGAATTCTTAATAAGTCTCATAAGTTCTTCCTAATGATGGTTTGGTTGCTTTTCATTATAGTTCTTATGGGACTTTTTGTCTGCATTCAAAAAGCTCTATAATCTCTACAGTAGTTTTACCCACTACAGAAATTATAGAGCCCTTTTCTTTTGACAAAGCTGATTCTTTCAGATAAGCTTCGTTTTGCTCTTTGAGTGCATTGACCGTTGCTGTTAGTTTAGAGTAGTTTTCTAAGAACTCAGTTGAAAGATTTGGGATGCTTTCTAGTTCTTGAAGATCTTGGTTTAGAGTTGCTAATTGACTCTCTAATTCGTCAATCTCACCTACTAGGGATTCACATTCGGTTGAGAATTCAGAATCTAAAATAGTTGCCAACTTTTTGTGGTAGGCTTCAACTTCATATAATTTCTTGAGATTAGTATCGGGGAAGTATTGCTGAAGTTCTGTTAAATCCGATTCGGTTGGATATAAACCAAATTCGATATTGATATCCAATAGTTTTAGACGTCTCTGCTTATCACGAATAATATTCTCTAGCTCCAACTTAGTATTTCTAAGCTGGAGTTTTTCTGATTCTTTTCGATATCATCGAACCCAACTTCGCCTTGATAGTTATCTTGTAGGTGTGATAAATCGTACTCTAGTCTTTTGATTTGATAAAAAAATACCCTATTTTAAGGTTTCTTTAAGCTTTAATGGATATAATGATAGTCTATTAAGTAAGCAATACTTATTTTTCATAAATCAGAGAGGACGGACTATGGGTCGTCCTTTTGTGTTTCTTTGTTTATATATAGCTAGATTATGGTAAAATAAACCCTGATGATTTAACTGTCAGAAAGGATATACCATGACCTACACCCATTTACTTTTCGACCTCGATCATACTCTCCTAGATTTTGACCGTGCTGAAGATTTGGCCTTAACTTTCCTTCTAGAAGAGGCTGGTGTGGCATCCCAAGAGCTCAAGGTTTATAAAGACCACTATATTCCTATGAATCGTGCCATGTGGGAAGACCTCAACCATGGTTTGATTACAAAACCTGAATTACTTCGCACGCGCTTTTCACGTCTCTTTGAGCACTTTGGAAAAGAAGTAGATGGCAGTCACTTAGCTGGCCGTTACCAACATTTTTTGAGTCAACAGGGGCAGGAACTTCCTCAGGCTCATGCTTTTTTAGCGGATATCAAAGACCGTGGCCACAAGATTTATGCAGCAACTAATGGTGTTAGTTTTATCCAACGTGGTCGCCTTCAGGCTTCAAGTATTTTACCTTTCTTCGACGATGTTTTCATCTCTGATGAGGTGGGGGCCCACAAACCGTCTACAGACTTTTTTGATAAAATTGCCAATCAGGTCCATGATTTTCACCCAAGCTCAGCTCTCATGATTGGTGACAGTCTAACTGCTGATATCCAGGGTGGTAATAATGCGGGCATTGATAGTGTCTGGTTCAATCCAAGTAACCTAGTCAATGAGACTCCAGCTGTTCCAACCTATCAAGTCAAAAGTTATGAGGAAATCCTGAAGATTTTGTCCAAGTAAAGCTATGATAGCCATGATTCCGAAGAGCTTTTTAGCTCTTTTTTTGCTACAATGAAAGCATGAATGATCTGATTAAACATAAGTTGGAACTGCTCCCAAGCAACCCGGGGTGCTATCTCCACAAGGACAAATTCGGCAATATTATTTATGTCGGTAAGGCTAAAAATCTAAAAAATCGTGTGCGTAGCTATTTTCGTGGAAGTCATGATACCAAGACGGAGCTTTTGGTATCTGAGATTGCAGACTTTGAATTTATTGTAACCGAGTCTAATATCGAGGCCCTGCTTTTGGAAATTAACCTCATCCAAGAGAATATGCCTAAATTTAACATTCGCCTCAAGGATGATAAATCTTACCCTTTTATCAAGATTACCAAGGAGCTCTATCCAAGGCTCTTGATTACTCGCCAGGTCAAAAAGGATGGTGGTCTTTATTTCGGCCCTTACCCAGACTCTGGTGCAGCCAATGAAATCAAGAAGCTTTTGGACCGTATTTTCCCCTTTAAGAAATGTAAAAATCCTGCCAACAAGGTCTGTTTTTATTACCATATTGGTCAATGTAATGCCCACACCATCTGTCACACCACTGAGGATTATTGGCAAGGTTTGGTTGAGGATGTCAAGAATTTCCTAAACGGTCATGATGATAAAATCGTTAACCAGCTCAAAGGCAAGATGAAGGACATGTCTGATCAGATGGAGTTTGAGCGTGCAGCGGAGTATCGAGATCTGATTGAGGCAGTGTCGACGCTCAGGACCAAACAAAGGGTTATCCGTCAAGACATGCAGGACCGTGATATTTTCGGTTACTACGTGGACAAGGGTTGGATGTGTGTTCAGGTTTTCTTTGTTCGCCAAGGAAAACTCATTCAGCGTGATGTCAACATGTTCCCTTATTATAATGATGCTGAGGAAGATTTTCTAACCTATATGGGTCAGTTTTATCTGGATAGTCGTCATCTCAAGCCTAGGGAGATTTTCATTCCAGGAGACATTGATCAAGAGTCTGTTGAAGCTCTAGTTGGAGATGAGGTCAAGGTCTTTAAACCTCAACGTGGAGAGAAGAAGCAGTTGGTTAATCTGGCGACAAAAAATGCCCGTGTCAGTCTGACCCAAAAATTTGACCTCCTTGAAAAAGATATAGCCAAGACACAAGGAGCCATTGAAAATCTAGGTAAACTCATGGGAATTCCGACACCGGTTCGCATCGAGTCCTTCGATAACTCTAACATCATGGGAACGAGCCCTGTATCCGCCATGGTCGTCTTTGAGAATGGAAAACCCAATAAAAAAGAGTACCGCAAATACAAGATTAAGACGGTTGAAGGGCCTGACGATTATGCCAGCATGCGTGAGGTCATTCGTCGCCGTTATAGTCGTGTCAAACGCGATGGGCTAACGCCACCAGACCTTATTATCATGGATGGTGGTCAAGGGCAGGTCAATGTGGCCAAGGATGTCCTGCGCAATGAATTGAATCTCTCAATCCCAGTTGCGGGGCTTCAGAAAAATGATAAGCACCAAACCAACGAATTGCTCTTTGGGGACCCCTTGCAAGTCATTGATTTGCCACGGCAATCCGAGGAATTTTTCCTTCTTCACCGTATCCAAGATGAAGTTCACCGTTTTGCTATCACCTTCCACCGTCAAGTTCGTAGTAAAAATAGTTTCAGTTCCAAACTTGATGGCGTGGAGGGGCTTGGACCTAAGCGCAAACAAAAACTTCTCAAACACTTCAAGTCTATGACAGCTATCCAAAAAGCTACCGTTGAGGATATCCAAGCACTTGGCATTCCAGAAAAAGTAGCACAGGCCCTATTGGATAAGTTAGGCGAAGATAACAATTAAAGAAACTTAAATTCATTAAGCCATTTTTTTGTTATAATAAGAATAATTAAAAAGGGAAAGGAGTCCTGCTATCAAAAACGAAGCTAAAATTGAACGTCTTTATGATAGGGGGCGTCGTGGCTTTCTTCGAGGTATCTTTAGTCGTGCCACGATTATCTTCCTAATCATCTTACTACAGCTTGTTGTTGTAGCCATGTCATACTTATGGTTGAGGCAGTATAGGGTGCACTTGCAAGTAACAGAAGTGGTCCTTCGTATTCTGGCCATCATCTATCTCTTTCAAAGTGATATGGAATCAACGGCTGTTAATACGTGGCTGCTGATTGTCTTACCTTTCCCTATTATCGGAACCTTACTCCTAGCCTATACGAAACTAGATTTGGGCTATACAGGGATGAAGCGTGCGATTCAGAGCAATATTGACCGTAGTTCTGGCCTATTGAAACAGGATGATCAGGCTCTCGAAGAGCTTAAGCAACGTCACACGAGCAACTACAACTTGGTCCAATATCTTGAAAATGTGAATGGGCATTTTCCTGTCTATCGTCACACGAAGACAACTTATTTTCCAAGTGGTGAAGCCAAGTTTGAGGAAATGAAGAAGCAACTTCTTAAAGCGGAGAAGTACATTTTCTTGGAATATTTCATCATTGGTGAAGGTGAAATGTGGGGTGAAATCCTAGCCATCTTGAAACAAAAGGTTCAAGAAGGGGTGGAAGTACGAGTCCTATATGACGGAATGAATGAATTTTCAACCTTAAGTTTCGACTATAAGAAACGTTTGGAGAGAATTGGGATTCAATCTCGTGTTTTTGCCTCTGTAACGCCTTTCTTGTCTACCTATTACAACTACCGTGACCATAGAAAAATCTTGCTGATTGATGGTAAGGTTGCTTTTACAGGTGGGGTTAATCTAGCTGATGAGTATATCAACAAAATTGAGCGTTTTGGCCATTGGAAAGATACTGCACTTATGGTTGAGGGGCCAGCAGTCGATACTTTCTTAGTCCTCTTCCTTCAGATGTGGACTTACTCTCATGAAACACTGGATGTGACACCCTATATGGTTGAGCATGAGGCCTTTGAAACTCCTGGTTTTGTTGTCCCTTACGGGGATATTCCACTTGATAAGGATAAGGTTGGTGAGAATGTTTATATTGATATCCTAAACCATGCGCGTGATTTTGTTCATATCATGACACCTTATCTTATTTTAGATGGTGAGTTACTGCATGCTTTGAAGTTTGCGGCTGAGCGTGGGGTAGACGTCAGTATCATCATGCCTGGTATTCCTGATAAAAAGTCAG
>OGYX01001164.1_pt1 | contig 19313 bp, 8 predicted proteins | sample 1576601 | NCBI WGS metagenome assembly OGYX01 (sample SAMEA3541561, study PRJEB24748) | human gut metagenome | biome: human gut; feature: human-associated habitat; material: faeces | place: China | collected 2012 | reverse complement strand
TCCCTAATAAAAAATTTCATCCTACTGACTAAAAGGCTATACATTTAACAGCTTGGTCTCTTTCCTCTTGAGAAACTGAATCAAACTTCTCTGCTGTCCAACCTTTCTTCAATAGGTTCTCTTGTGCAGACTCACTTAGAGTATTAAATGAAGTGGTAGTTGAAGTAGCACCCCTCAACTTACTGATAGTAGGAACTTTGAGTGTGCTATCTGCATATTTACCCTCATTAATTCTTCTATAGTAATCTATCAGAGAAGGTCTTATGTTATTCCAGTTAGTAACCTTGGTAAAAAGTTCCTTGAAGAAATCAAGTATTCTCTTGCCTAAGCCTCTATTCTGTCTTGTCATTACATACTCTCTGAATCCTTCTGCCATATCTTCCTCTAATGAGAGGTTATCTTTTTCACCATATAATTTCCTTGCTTCATTATATAGTGCCTGTCTTTCATCATTGTCAAGAAGAAGATTGAATACAGCATGAAAAGCTTCATGGTATGCAGTACCTTCAGCAGCTATGTCAGATAATGTGATTACACCTTTATCAAATTGACCCCAAGCTAAAGCACCTTGTCTGCCTACTTTAATAAGACCTTTTACTACTTGTACTCTATCATTCTTACTTAATTGAGGTAGCACTCTACTAATCCAATTAAGTTCCTTTTCCTGATTCCATACTGTAGCTTCTGTGTCATCTACTCTTCTTAAAGTAAATTCATCTTCAAACTCCTCATCATGGTCATTTATTGCCTTTTCCTTTTGAGCAGTATAGGCAGCACCTGTCTGGGTATTACCTTGATTAATAGTTGCAGGAGTCTCTACAGTAGTAATAGGGGCAGCACTTACAGTAGGTACTGCATCAGGGTCAAACAATATAGTCTTTTCTGATGCTAAGTCTTTCATTCTTTGAGGATTACCTAATAAGGCTTTTCTAATGGAATCCTCAACTTGAGACTCACTCATACCTCCTTGTACAGGATTATTCCTTATAAGTAAGAATGTTTTACCATTAGGAAATACTGCATAGTAATTATTTGAAGCTACATGAGCTGCTTCTCCCTGTCTGCCAAATCCCTTGGTTATATTAGGAACCTTGGTTACATGGACATCTACTTCTGTAATACCTGCAATAGGAGTTAAATACCCTTTATGTAACTTACCATCCAACTCAAAGTAACCTACTCCCTCATCAGCATTATTCATACTGTGTTCAGGTGTCAAATCTTCAATAGGGTTCTGTGTCTCTAATGAAGTTTCAAAGATAGGTAACACTGTCTGAGCTTGTGCTGGAGTAGCAGGAGTTTCTGTAGATTTATCTACTTTAACTGCACTTACCAAAGGCACATTAACAGCAGGATTATATGTAATAGGAATACCCTTTTCACTTTGTACTGATGATACATTCTCCTTATTATAACTCAATACAAATGGCATTACAGCTAACTTAGTAACTGGTACACCATACTGAGATTCAAATAGGTTCTTGTAAGCAGAAAGTTGTAAAGTATAGTAATCCTTTGCACTCATTCTTTGAGTAGCAGATGGAGTGGTGAAGTAATTAACCTTGTGACCATATCTATCTGTAAAGTCATAGAAGCTGTATCTGCTTGTCTTTACATCATAGATTCTAAAATTACCATCCTTGTCAATAGAAAGAATATCAACTTCACCTGCAACTCTTGTACCATCAGAATATTTCTGGAACAATACAATATTATCAGCAAGGAATCTCTCTCCCATTTGCTCCATATTTGACTTAATCCTATTAAGGGAAGTAATCAAATCTATGAAAGCATTTTCTGACATATTGGATGGTCTTGCTATCTTAGATACATCTCTTATAGTAAAGTACTGTCTGATGATACTATCTACTGCTGAACCAGCATCAAGTGCCCTTTGTGAATTAGTACCAGACATCTTGTCTCTTACTATATTCACAATAGTATCTCTACTCTTGGCATCAGTCTTACCTCTGTAGGCAGTCAAGTCTACCTTAAACTTGTTCTCCAAGTATTTCAGGTAATTCTCATACTGAGTAGGATTATCTACAAACTTGCTAAGATTAAGTCTTGCTAATTCAAGAGCCTTTGTCTGCTTGTCAGATTCTACCCAATTAGAGCCTAATCTGCTATGTACTCTACTATACTGATGATATTCACCATCATCTTCAAGTACATAATAGAACTCACCATCAGTTCTTGTCTTATCTACCCTCTTTTGGTTCTCATATATTTCACTGACAACCTCCTTAGACTTGGCAACTCTATCCTCTCTTTCCTTCTTTCTACCTGCAATAGTATCCTTTACATCTTGTGCATCCTGACCACTGAGATATACTTGCTTACTTCTGTCAAGTACCTTACCATCAGGAGTAAGGACTTTGTTATCTACCATCATTGAAGAGTTAGTAGAATCCCCAAAGTTATCTTGTGCCCAAGCCAAATCAAGCAATATTCTGTTACTGTCAGTAACTTCTACAGTCCTGCCTTGGTCATCCCTAATAGTATTTGTCTTTAAGTCCACATAGTATGGCTTGTTTGAAGATGTAGATACTATCCTTGTGCCTGTAATAGCACCTTCAGTGCCACCTACAGGTGTCTCTATCTTCCTCTTAGGCTGAGGGGCTACAGAAGCTGGGCTTATAGCCTGATGCAGATTACCTTCATTATCAAAGTAATCAGTTGTGAACCAGTTACTTCTTACTGAAGCCTCAGTAATATTTGAAGTAAGGATATTAGAGTTTATCAATCTGTTGTTGTATGCACCCTCATTTATTCTTCTTGTGCTGACCTGTAAAGGAAGATTGAACTTGATAAGGTGTCCAAGTATCTCATTGTATATATCCTCAGGATTCTTAGGAGTGCCTAATGCACTTGTATCTCCCAAGTCTTCAAGAGCAGTTGCATCAAAGTTTATACCTCCAATCTCTGCACTTTTACTACTTGTAGAGAAATATACATCATACTTGTCCTCCTTGATTTGCTCTTTTCCATTAATGATTACTTTCTCATAAGTACCATCTGGCTTTCTTACCTTCTTACTGATAACAATACCATCACCTGCCTTACTACTAAACCAAGTAACCATAATATCCTGCATATACAAGTCTTGTGCCAAGTCTTGCATAGCAGCAGATACATCATCCTGTGATGTAGCAGTTGATAACTTAGTAATGGCATTCTTTATATCTTCTCCAACAGGAGTAGAACTTACTGAACTGTCATTTAGGTTGAACTCCTCATTATTGAAGTGCTTAACTCTTACAGCAACAGGAGAATACTTACCAGCCCCATTAGGTATAAGCAGATATAATCTACCTTCCTTTTGGCTCATGTCCACTGGCTTGATGATGAGATTGTCATCAATCTTACTATTAGTAGTAAGAACACCATTCTTTACAATACCAAAAATAGGCTTTCTATCAGTTGAAGATACATTAGGTATTTCAGATAGACTTCTCTCAGTATTACCATAAGGAATCCTACCTACCATTACCTTAGATACCTTTGTAACAGGTGTGGCAATAAACTTACCAGTCTTATTCTGCCTGTTAGTATACTCACCTCTTATCTTCTCTTCAAGACCCTTCAGACCCTCATACCTTGAGACACTATAGTCAGATTCATCTAAACTACCTACTACTTGGTTGTTCCTCTTGTCTACAATGAAAATTGTATTCTCATTATAGTCTGGGTCAATCATAAAGCCAAGTTCATCACCTGCCTTTAAGTTACCCTCATTTACATATCTGAATGCTCCTTGGTCTCTTAGATAACCATAGATGCCAGAGAAATCTACATTCTTTTCTCTTTCATTTACTACAATATCAAATGGTCTAAAGTCTCCTTCTTTACTTGCTTCTATATGCAATTCAGGTATAGCAGGTCTATAGAATTGATTAGAAGTATCTCTACTTGGTCTCTGTGGAGTTTCTACCCTTTCATTGGCTTTCTTATTCTCCTCATTAACCATCTCAGCAGTTATATTACCTATAGGCAATTCTGTCGTAGGTAAGTCTCCACTACTTGTTACAGCAGGAGTAGTAGATGTACCACTATCTCCTGTAGCAGTCCTATCATCACCTCTTACAGTTCCCTCTCTTTTTTCTATAGGCTTCTTATATTCAGGTGAGAATCTATCCTTGAATCTATTGTCATTGTTTACTTTTGACATTGCATTCTGCAAAGCATATTGAGCTTCCTGGAATCTTGTTGCAGACAACTCAACATCACCTTCAGAATCTTCATCAAAGGCATTCTCATTGTTGATATAAATTGAGTTAGGATTAGCTAACTGTTCAAGGTTTTCAGAGTTACTGAACTGGTCTTGAAGGAGCTTCATAGCATCTTGCTTAACTTGTGGTTCTACATCTGACTCATTAAGAACTCTCCTCACTTCATTATTGTATTGTGAAGTTTCTCTGTAGTTCTTAGCCATTTCACTACCCTCATCCTCTAAAGCCTTTAGGGTTCTATCCCTATTCTCTATATCATCCTGACTATCTAATATGGTCCTAAATTCTTGCAGGTTCTGTGCAGCATTCAAAGATACTTTCAAGTCATCAGACTTTTTCTTAGTCTCTTGTTGTGCAGCTTGCTCATCAGCTCTTGCATGGTCTTCTGCTTGCTTTTGAGGGTTCTCAAGGTACTCTTTTAACTTTGCATTATATGTCTTTGAGGCATTGCCTAACTTGACAATATCATTCAGCTTAGTTGTAATATCCTCTTTCTCATCTGCACTAAGTACAGTTTCATCTACCTCATTAATTTCCTTGATAAGACCATCTACAAACTTAGGATTAGTTGCTAATGTATGAGCCAGTACCTTATCATCCTGACCTCTAACCATATTAAGAGTGTTGATAGCACCTTCAATGGCTCTTACATTCTTATCTGCCTGTAAGTATCTCTCTGTTATATCTGCATGGGATTGACCTTCAAAGTCTCTGACTTGCTGATTGAATCTAAGGAATGAGTTTAAGTTACCTATTACATTACCAATAGCTGACTTCACCTCTCCAGACATAGCTGTTGCCCTTTCAGCCCAGTTGCCTATCTGAGACTTCATCCATGTCAATTCTTCAAGCTGGTCATCTGATAATTGCTGACCTGTCTTAATATCAAGCTCATCTTTTATCTTCAGATAATTGTTGATAGTGTTAGTCATTTCATCATGGTTCTGCTGCAACTTCTCTATCATCTCCTGTTTACCCTCTGGAGTAGCATACATAGGATTACCATTCTTATCAACAAATGGACCTACCTTAGAACCATCTTCAAGAGTAGTTGTAGTATTCTCCACAATAGAGGCAAGGTTCTCATCTGATGTGTCAAAAGCTGCATCAATCAAGGTAGTAAGGTCTCCCATCTTGCCTGCATTATCAAACATAGCAATATCAGATACTAATTGAGCATGTTCTGCATTCTTAAAGTTGAACTCATCACCTTCCTCAGCAGCTCTGTTCATATCATTCTGATACTTATTATGCCTGATAAGACCTTGATAGTAGTTCTTAAACTCAGGAGAGTTTATCCTGCTATTCATGTAGTTAGCAATCTCATTTTCCCTTGCTATCTTCTCATTATAGTCTCTCCACTCATTTATAGCACCACCTTCAATAGTAATAGGAGATTGTAGTGAACCTGACTCACTTCTAACTCCTCTAAATCTTGGCATACCTAATGCACCTGTCAAAGAACCAATAAAGAACTCTTCCCATGAGGAACCATCATTTACTGTCTCATTAATTCCCTCAGCAAATGATTTAGTCCAACTCAGAGTCTCTTGTGCAGCCTCTGGGTCAGTCTTTGACTTGTAGAAGTTATTTACATCAGTAGAGTAGTAATTACCTGCTATTCTACTTGCAGCACCTTGTGCTATCTCCTCAGTACCTTCAGATAATGCACCCTTTGTTATTGCAGCAGTAGCACCTAATCTTGTAGTACCAGCAGTATATTCCCCTGCCTTACCTACTATATTAGTAGCCTTTCTTGCAGTCTTGAATCCATTAGCATATAACTTGCCAAACTGAATTATGTTAGATGCAGTAAGGATAGGTATATTCATAAGCAAGTCTGCATTACCCATCTTCAATCTGTCTTCACTTAGTTTGCCTAAAGCTGCATTATAAGACTCCTGTTCTTTCTTTATAGCATTCTGATATTCTATGTATGCAGGGTCTACCATTTGACCTTCTCTTGTTCTCACAAGAGTACCTTTAGTATCTTCATACCTATTCTGTATAGCTTGTACCCTATCTCTATAAGTATCATCAAGCTGTGCTTTATGAAGTTCAAACCAATCCTTACTATTGTTAAGTGCTTCAATTCTACCCTCATTTACTGCTGAGACAGTAGCACCTACAGCAGAATTAACTATTGCTGGAGCCTTTGAAGACTTAGCAATAGCACCAATAAGTTGAGGTAACTTAGTTACTTTCAATCCAGCAGCAGTAACACCACCACTATAGAAAGCACCTACTGTGAAACCTAAGTTCTTGATAAACTTATCACCTAAGAAATTGGCAGTGAAGATATTTTCATACCAAGGCTGCTCTTGTTCTGCCCTTGTATAATAGTTAGGCAATGCTTGCTCAGACCAATCATTAACAGACTGCATAGCCTTAGAGAAATCATTATCCCAAAGACCAGACCATCTGTCTTCATTTATTGCAGTTCCTGCTCCAAATATTAAGCCTACAGTACCATCAAGGAAAGTAGTACCTGCAAGTATGGCACCCTTAGCAAGACCTGCTCCTATCTGTGCATACCAAGGTTGGTTTTCAGCTCTTATATCTTCTAACTCTTGAAACTGTGCCTCAGTTGCAGTAGGCTCATCAAACATACTTTCACCCCAAGGTGTAGCAGTTCTCTCTAAGGATGATTGTACCATCTGCTCACCATGTGCCCTTGCATCATACAGTGAAGTAGGAGCAGTATTTGCTCCTACATTCATACTGAATGACTTAAACTCTGGACTAAGGTTAGTGTATGGCTCTTGATTTGCTTTTTGCAAATCTCTAAAAGTCATTGGACCACTCTTAGTAATATCTATATCCTTTACTTTAGTTGCTTTTGCCATATCTTAATATCCATAAGGATTAAACTCTTGTTCTTTTGTCTTATTCTGTACTCCTAATTGAGAGTGGAATAAGTAGGCTTGTTGTATAGAATTAGCATATTGCTGCTGTGCATAAGTAATCTCATCTGGAGTAGCCTGATGTACATTACCCCTTGCATCAGTATATTTACCTGTACTGACTACATGTTGCCATTGATTTGCAGCAGTCATTGCCCTATCCCTATTCTGTTCATTAGTTGTATTGATACCAGCAGGCATTCTGTATCTTCTTACATTACCCTTATCATCTTGTATCATTACAGTAGTACCATAAGGACTGAACCTTGTAGCAGTTACCTTGTACTTATCACTCTTCAAGTCTTCCATAGTGATTTCCTCACCTGTATCCTTGAATTTCTTAGACTTGCTATCATAATCTACTTCTTTCAGACTTAATCCTCTACCAGCAGTCATAATAGCATCCTTCATATCACCCTGCTGAGCACCTGCAATAGGATAGTCATACTCAGTAACTCTTGTAGCATCATACCTTGAAGTTCTTCCTGCTGAAGAATTAACATACCTGCTCCATACATTACCAAGATTACCAGGTTGCCACTTACCCTTTGTTACCTTATGAGCACCTATGCTGTCCATAAAGACTCTGAATGCTGATGGTGTCTCTCCCTTATGAGTATCAGCAACTCTAATAGTAGTGCCTTCAGGAGTAGTCATAACTTTTCCTGCTATTGTACCTTTATTCTTTCTATTATACTCTTTCCATCCTGCATAAGTCATTCTCATCTGACCATGACTATCTTTATAAAAGTACTTGGAGTATCTCTTCATACTCTCTTTATACCTCTTCTCATCCTTACTCAACTCTCTACTACTATAGATATTCAAAGGATTGATAGCAAGATTATTCAGTTGAGCTTGTCTCTGCTCTGCTGCTTGTCTTGCAGCAGCTCTCTTTTCTGCTCTAATCTGCATAGCTTCTTGAGCAGCCATCTTAGCTCTCCAATTATCAAGAGTCTGATATTGAGTTTCACCAACTGCACTCCATAGACCTTGTTTAGCATAGTCAATAGCCCTTGCAATAGTAGCTTGGTCTCCCCAGTTCCTAACACCACTTGAATTAATGGCATCTTCAACAATTCTTGTAAGCTGAGGAGCAGCATTAGGATTATCCTGTATAGCCTGTAATACTGCTTGAGAACTAAAGCCTTTCTGCATCATAGTCTCATAGTATGAGTTACCCAAGATGCTTCTCCACTTCCTTGGTTTCTCTTGCATTTCCTTAGCCAATGCAGATGCAGCACTTGCAGCCTGTGCAGTAATTAACTTACCTGAATATGCTTCATAAGCTAATTGAGGATTCCTTATATAATCATCAAGACTTGTAGTTGCAGCTCTTCTACTCAACATCAATGTTGGGTCTTGAAGGAGTGCTTGTTGCTGTTGCTCTGCTTGTTTCTGCCTTGTTGTATAGGCTTGCTCAATAGGGGTTATTTCTTTGCTATACCTTGCTCTCATATTGAGCATATCTCTTCTACTTGCAGCATTAAGTCCTTCTCTTGCTAACTGACCAGCTTGCTCTTCAAGGTCATTTGCATAGGTCTTATACATCTTGTAAGCATAAGGGTCAGTCTGTTCATTAGCCATTTCCTCCCATACACTTGCCTTAGTAGCAAGCTCTCCATACTGGTTCTCCAACTCTTGATGAGCCTGAGTAGCCATCAAGGTTGGAGCCAGCATCTCTTGGTAAGAGAATGGCTTGAATTGTGAATTTATTACTAAACTATAATTAGCCATATTACTTCTTCTTAATAGTTAAATAACCACCCTTAGCTTTCTTTTTCTTCTTAGCTTTGTTGGCAGCATCCCTTACTTCTTTCTTCTCTGCTTCACTAAGAGTTTCATATCCATTCTTATATGTAATATTACCCTTGCTGTCAATAGAGTAGTATAGTGCAGGATTACTCATAATCATATTTCTGCTATACTCTTCTCTGCCAATATCTCCAAGAGAGTTAAAGAAGTTAGTAAGGTTAGCACTCATACTTGCACCTCTCCTTGCATCAACAGCATCTCTTACTGCCATAGCCTGTGCAACACCACTTAACCTTGAACTTCTTGCCTTTAATGCAGCCTCTTGATTTGCCATTGCAGCCTTGAGTCCCATCTCAGCATTGGCTTGATTAGTACCTCTATTAAAGGTTTCAATAGCTTGTCTTTGTGCCAAGTTATACTCTTCAGCCTGCCTTGCAAGGTCTCCTAATCTACCTTGGGCATTATAGTCTACTGCAAGTAAGGCTGCATTCCTTGAAGGACTTGTAGTATTCATAATAGCCCTTCTTGTAGCACCTGCTTGTGCATTGAGTTTATTTAGATAGAAGTTTCTATCAAAAGGTCTATATTGTAAGTAGTTGCCTATTGGAATATAACCTATTGGAGTATAATTACCTGCTTGGTCAGCTGCTTCAAATATTGCATCTGCACTTGTATAGTCTGGTCTACTAAATAAGTTCTGACCTAATCCTATTGCAGCACCTATTACAGGAGCATATCTCAGGTCTGTATCATCTAAATTACTAAGCAATCTTGATACAGCACTCTTTTTCTTCTCAGGGACTTTAATTGGGTTTTTATTATAGTCATCCAAAGAGCTGCCTACATCATATCCTGCTCTCTTAGCAGCAGCCCTTGCCATATATTTAGGAGTTTCCACAAATTCTCCATTAGGAGTGATTCCTACTCCATATTTATAAATGTCATAAGTATTCTTATCAGGGTCTGTATAAGCCATATCTATAAAAGGATTATAACTGTAATTATCTTCTGTAGGTTCAAGGAAGAAATTTGCCCTTTTTAAATTATTACTCTTATTTCCCAGACCATCAAACAATGTACCCATCTTACCACCATGGGCATATTGTACTCCTTCTTGACCCTCTTGAGTCTGTTGCCTTACAGACTCTTGGGCTTGCTGTAGTCTGGACATAGAACTTAGAAGTCCTCTCTTACTTATTGGGTCATTAGGTCTCTCCTTTGATTCATCACCTAACTTCTCTGCTATTGCAGCAAAAGAATGTCCATTATAAGACTTAGGGAGATTAAAACTCTCCAATAGACCACCATCAGCAAATAATCTGTTACTGAATACATAGTCATTGAATATAACCTCACCTTGCTCTACAAGATTTGGGTTTCCCTCAGCATCCATTCCCATAGGTACACCCTCCATTGGATTCTCCTCATGGGTCCCACCATTACCTACTATAATTTGTCCATTAGTAAAGTCAGCACCATGAGTATTTAAGTCTCCTCCAAAGCTGTGCCATTTAGCAGCATTTCTTGCAAAATTAGCCTTCTTCACCATAGCAGGAGAATAATTCTCTTTATTAGCTAATACCTGTGAAGCAAATGATTGCACAGACTTTCCATGCCTTTTAGCTGCTGCTGTGAAAGTTCCTCTCTTAGAGGGTTTGATATGTATTTTGCCTCCCTTAGCAAAGGTATTTAACTCTGGAGATTCAAATGAGTTAGGTAATGAAGTTAATCTGCCTTTATTTGCAGCATTAAGAGCCTTAATACCTAAGTTCTCCTTAGCTAATTCATAGCCTATTGCTCCACTTCCATAGCCTTCCCATATACCAAGAGGTCCTCCAAAGGCTGCAAAGTTTGCCATAGCATTAAGGTCTGACTGAGTATCTGCTGCCTCTGTTGCATTTTCAAATGCAGACAAGGCTCTTTCTCTTGCAATGCCCTGTTGTTTTTTAAGTGCTCTATACTTTTTCTTAGCTTTACTGCTAAATAGACCATCCTTACCAATATCTGACTTGGAGAAGTCTGCTCCAAAATCTTGATTAGCCCATTGGTCTTCTATAGAATCAGCACTGCTGTTATCTACCATAACAGTATTCATAGCCTTGTTGATTCCTTCAACCTCAGCAATCTTCTCCTTATTTAACTTGGAGCCAAACATTCTGTTTGTAAGACCTCCAATAATACCAGTACCAGCAGATATAATGCCTCCAAGTACAGGATTAACTGCACCTACTGCACCACCTATAGTGCCACCAATATTACTGATTGCACTACCTGCACCTGATTCAAGTCCTCCACTAATAGCACCACCTGCAATATTACCCACTGCACTACCTATGCCACTTGCTAAGCCTCCTTTCAGCATACCAGCAACATTGCCTCCACTGAAAGTGCCCTTCAAGTCAAAAGGCTTAGTTCCACCTAAAGCATTCTTGAAATCACCACCCCAATTATAGTAATGAGGGTTGTATGTAAATGGTCTATTAGACCTTCTCATAATTTTTCTTTTAGCCATATCATACTAATTTGTTTGCAAAGATAAACAAAATATTTGAATTACACAAGGATATTATCCAAAAAGTAAAGGGAAGATAAGTAATAAACTTACCTTCCCCCTAATTATTATTCAAAGTAGTGCACAATCATATCATGCAATACAGTCTTATTTACATTTTCTTCTTCCATAGACAGCTTAATATATAACCAAGGATTCCTCATTCTATCCCTACCTTTCTTAGTAGAACCAATAGCACTGGCTCTTGGTATATTAGCTCTCCAGATTCTAAACTTCTTCTTTAGGTCAGAAGGTCTTCCTAAGATGTTATTTAGAGTAGAAGTACCTTGTTGATATTCATTCCATACAGTTAAAGTATCAAATGTTGTATTGAGTAGATTATCACTCTTATCCCAACTATCTGACCTAAACTCAAGGTTATTGAATATCTTATCTACAGGCATATCTGGGTTAGCTATTACAGTAGTATAGAATGGTTGATATACTCCGAAGAACATATTATAGTCACCCTCATTATGTAGCCAAGGTCTGTATAGTGTACCTGTACCTTCAACATTAAAGGCAATTCCCCTGTCTTCAAGGTTAGTAAAATAAGGCATCTTCTCATAACTATAGAATGAGCTGAACTGACCTAATGGCTCAGAGAATGCTAAACACTCATCTTTACTAATGAAGAATACATCACCATTAACCTTGTCATAGTAGGTAACAAATCCATCAAAGTCTACTGGGTTCCATATATCTATACTATCAGAAGCTCTGTTAATCCAAGAGTGGAAACCTAATCTATCAGATAGATTATCCAATTGACTATTGAATAAGAATATACCTTTTGTGATGTCATCTATAAAGTAAATACCATTAGATGTTTCACACATAGACCATTTGTTAGTACATCCTATTCTATCAGAGATATATCTCTTACCATTAACCTTTCCACTGTTTGCAATTTCAATAGGAACCCCATCAGTAGAAGAAATCTGCATATTCTCATTATACAGGATTTGGCTAATACCTCTATCTTGGAAGGCAAATATATTGTTATTGAACCTTCTCAATGCCCTTACAGTACCCTTGTCACCATCAAGGTCAAGGGTAGAAGCAAGAGTAATGTTAGTCCAAGTATCTACCAACTCTCCAGCAGTCTTAGTTTTAGTCCAAGTGATTGAATTATGGAAGTTATCCAAGTTCAATTTGTTTGGATTAATTGTCCTATAGTTGAAGAAGTTATTAGGCTGAGAATATACATCATTCATCAAGTTAAAGTTCTCAGGAGTAATTGAGAAGTTACTTGTTTGACCTCTGTTCCTGTCATATCTACCATCAATGTTTACTCTTGTTTCACACATGAATGATACAATATCAGTTACTGCATTCTGGTCTTCAAGAGTAAAAGGATAAGTCTTGATATGGTCATATCTTTGGAAATAGGTATCACCTTCTTCCCACCTGATAGTAATACTACTCTTGACTCCATTATTAGTATCTACAAGAGAAATTGGGTCTCCACAAGGTAGCCATGTATTATTCTCAAAGGCTTCTTCTGTCTGACCACCAAACCTGTTCTGTACATTGTCATTATACAATTCTCCTAACCATAGCCATCCATGCTGAATACTTGATACACCAAATATAGGACCTCTTGGGGCACCAGCAATAATAGTGTCTTGTGATACACTCTTGGCACTTCCTGACTTATCCCAATACATGTGCTGACCACTTGGAGCACCTGAGTTCTGTGCATTTACAAACCAAATATCATCATGGTCACCATCCTTAATATTAGGTAATATTCTTTGAGCACCTGATGTAGTATAGTTCAAGGCTAATACAGCATGAGGAGTAGATTTATACTTAATCCTAACAGGGTCAGTACCTGTAATTTGGTCAGTAAATCTACTATCTATCTGCGTATAACCACTACTAAACAGGGTATGTGCATTAGTCTCTGCACTTTGAACTCCAGTAGTCATAATAGGATAGCCATCCTTTTTATCACCAATTCTTGAGATAGTAAGAAGCTTATCTACATTGCCATAGTAGTTAATATCTGTAAGACCTGAGTTCTCTTGTGCAGGTAATCTAACAAGTGATACCTCATTAGAGTCAAATACTGCAACTCCTGATATACCAGTTCTTGTGCTACTACCACTTGCATAAGCATTCCATATATTACCTGAATCCAAGTAGACTGACTTATATGAATACCTCATATTAGACATTTTCTTCTTGTCAAGCATAGCAGACCTATAGCCATCAGTAGCATACTTGGTGTTATTCAGTGAACCATTCCTATGCCAAGGATATACAACAAATCCTGTGGTAAGATGCTTGGTATTACCAGTATCTTTCTTATAAGCAGTTAATTCATCAAACCAAAAGGCACCAGAGATTAACCCTCTCCATCCAAAATGAGAATCACCAAGATGTACTCCAAGCCCATCATAACTAAAATCATTTTCTGCACCAATAGGTTCCTTGTAGAATCCAGCAGGCAACTCTGAACTATCATAGAAGTTATTAACAGGAGTGGAAGTCTGAATATCAATATCTGAGGCAAATGCAGTTAGAGGAACCATGCCTACTATCCTTAACTTCAATCCTGATGTATCAATACTTCTTACTTCATTATCAAACTCTATGTCAGGAGAGTGGAAAGTAAGTATTGATTGGTCAATGTAGTAATTCTCTGCATTGTTAGATACCCAACTTGCAACATCTGAATCAGTTGCAGTATCATCAACATAGGGACCAGAAGGAGGATTCCAAATACATTGAATTTCTGCATTTCTATTACTATTGCCTGGGATAGGTCTATTATGTCTAAACTCAGCCCAAGCTCCTTTATTAACTATATCAATATTGTATTGTTTCTCTTCTGAAGTAACTATAGTCCTATTATTGGACATAATACCTGCCCTTGAATATGCAGATGGATTTCCTAAGAATTGTCCTAATCCTACCCAGTCTCCACCCCAAGTACCTTCATTATTTTGATTATAATGGAAGGCTTTATATTCATCAAATGGTGCATTAGGTCTTGTAAACCAAGATGACTGTGCAAATGGTGAATTACCAAATCTATCAGATATATTATACACAGTAGGACATAAGATGCCCTGACATATAGCTTCTCTATCATTAATAGTAGGATATACTACAACAGGTCTTATCCTAACATACCCATTCTCAAGGAGTCTATTAATAATAGTACTATCATTCAATGTGAACTCTGCTACAGGCAGACCAATGTTATTAGAACTATAGAAAGTGGTATCTATGTGTACAGTATTTCTAACATCATTAATCCATATAGGCTCAGACCATTTACCTGTATAGTGCTGTGCTTGAATACCAAACCTATAATATTCAAGATACTTGAATGTTTTGAACTGATAAGAGTTCATTTTAAGCTGATTACTATAAGGATAATATCCTTTAGGCTCTGGGGAACTTATGCTCTTATTATATGTAGAGAAGGTGATGCTCTTACCTTTGAAGTAGCTTCTAATAGTGGAGTCAAGAGTTTTTCTCTTTGTTTCAATATCTCCAAGGAACAAAGTATTATCTTTCTGAGCCATTGTACCAAATACTACTTCCTCACCTCCAATATATAATAATTCAGTGGGGTCTACTGAATCTCCTGATGAACCATTGTCAGTATAAGTAACTTTAGATATGCTCAAATTGCCATTCATATTGTTACCACTGGTGAGTTCTATTGAAGCCCTATTGCCATTGTTAATGGTAATGACAACATGGTCTCCTGCTCCCCAAGTGAGATGGTCTCCTGCTCCTCCGAAATTTACACCAAAATACACATTTGTGTCAAAATTCCAAGTCTTGTAATTTGAACTTTGATATGTTGGAGTATATTGGTCTACAGTCTTGTCTGCCTTCATGCCATCTCTAACAAACATTGTCATTCTGTTTGCAGGCAAGTTCACCTCATACTTCTTTATGGAGTAATTAACAAGCCCAGTAGGAGGGGCTAAGTCTACAACTCTCCTAACATCTGGAGTGGCATTTATGCTTGTTCTATGTATTGAGTAGATTCTAATATAATCAAATCTTCTATCAACATTAACAACTTCTATATTAAAGCTATTGCTTACCTTATCCTCAGGACTTGCACCTCTATTATTGTATGATATGTAATAAAGTGGAGAAGTATAGAAGATATTACTCTCCTGACCATACTTGTTAAAGTAGGTAAAGGCATACTGTATGACTCCAGGAGCAAAACTACCATTAGCTACAATATTCCTTTCAATAGTGATTTCCTCATTCAGACTAAGTGTCCTCACAAAGTTGAATGAATCAGTATTCCATTTGCTTACTATATCAGATGCAGCAGCTATGTTAATCACTCTTGGCTGATTTAGACCATCAGTCCAATATACTTTTCTTATATCAGCATTTTCATAGAATGAAATAGTTTCTATAGGGTGTTTATAATTGAATCCTAAATCTCCTCTAAATAATCTCTTTCCAGTTAATACACCATTATTGAACCACAACTTATAGATTCTATCATCCAACATAGAATCTACATCTATATTCAATTTATATGGACAATCTACAAGGGTAATATCTCCAATAGAACTTAGGTCAGGAGTAATATCATTTGCAGTATCTTCCCCAGCAGTAAGGTTAGTAATGAGAACATCACAAGGGAATATGTCAGGTGCCTCAAATATATTAGGAGTTATATCTGCTAATCTGTAATCATCATCTCCAGCAGCAAAGATAATAAGCTCATTATTAACCAAAGCTTGCCCAATAGGAATACCTTTAATGTGGTCCCCCACATCTGCTATATTTGATTTCTTATTGCCTCTCTCATTTATCAAACTAAGCAGAGTACTCTCATCAGTTGGCATCACCCTAACATTCTTATTTTCATAAGAATATTCAGGGTTAAATGCAGAAGCTGATAAGTCCCTCTGCATTCCTTTTGTTTTGAATTGTATTATCTTCTGCATAGTTATTGTAGTTTAATGTATTCCTTATTACCAAGAGATGAGAATCCATTATTAAACTCACTTGTCCTTTGTATAAGTGTGTTCCACATTCTTGATATACTTTCCATCTCAGATTGTGATGGGATGGTAAATTCACTCTGCAATTGACCAGCCAGCCAAGCATATTGTTGCTGAGTATTCTGTAGTACAGCAGGTGCAATCTTACCCATATCAAACAGAATGGTAAATGCCTCTCTCTTTACATATGCCTCAAGTGCTTTCAGGAATACAGGATTATCAATAAGTAGTGGAAATCCATCCTTATCTACGGGTATTGCCTTATAGGACACTGATACATCTCCTGTCTTAAAGGATACATATAGTACTTGTCCTTGTGTTTTGAAGGACAATTCTTGTGGTATCTTGTAACCAGCACTTCTGTCATAGTGCTCTCTTGGCATGAAATTATCAGTCATACTTCTAAGGCATACACCAGTCTTACACTCCTTAATCTGATTGATAGATATTAGGTCACATGGCAATTTAGCTCTAAAGTCCTCTATATGAAGTACTTCCTCCTTATCTTGATATAACTTAGGCATACCAAATATACCAATAAAGTCAATGGTATATTGTACAGCTTGCTCAAGAGTTACATCTTGAAGAAGAGGATGTTTTAATACCCTACTCAGAGCTTCTCTTATATTTATGTAGTTATATTCTTTTACCATTATTTATTTTCTGTTAAAGTATCATATCCAAATTTAATAAAGTCTCCTGTATTCTGAAGAACTCCCAATACATCTAAAACCCTGTCTACTTTTGGATTATGGAATCTGCTATTTAAGAATACATCAGATGCTCCTATGCTACCAGCAGTCCCCAAGCCCATACTTGCAGCATTGTAATAAGTCTCAAAAGGTTCTCCACTCTGTATAGCATCAAATGTCTGATAAGCATCAATCATAGTACCTCCTACTTGCATAGGTAATTGTGCTTTCTGTAATAGATTAGCCAAAGTCTTTTTAGCAACATTTGCTGAATTTGCCCAATTCCTATAATTACTATAAGCTCCTAATAATGAAGCTCCTGATAGTCCTAATTCTAAAGCAGTTGTTGTAGCCTCAATACCTTTCTTATAATCATTTAATTTGTCAAGCCTTTCTTGTTGCTGCAATTTTGCACCCTCCTCAATCTCATTGTTTAAAGACTTTGCTTTATCAACTTCAGATTGGAGAGAATCCTGTATCATATTGGCACTCCTATTTAAGGAGGAGGTGTTCTGTATAGGTACCTTGATATTATTAAATAGCTTTGTATCTTCTTCCTGTATTTGAGCTTGTCTTCTTTTACCCTCTTCAGTTTGCAAATATTGTTGCCTGTTTCTTTTGTTTTCTTCTATTATTCTTTGATTCTCTGCTATAATGGCAGCAGTGTCTACCTTACTATAACTACTTATTCTCTCTTTATACTCTTCATCAGTTTCCCAGCTTTTCTTTTTCAAAGTAGGAGTAGCTCTAATTGCCTTAATAGGACCTCCCTCTGCAAAGGAATTATATATAGTTCTTATACTACTAAGATTATAGATACCATTTTCAACCGCCAATTTAATATAAGAAGCTCTATCTTTCATTGACAAATCACTCCAGTTCATATCTTGAAAGCATCTAATTTTCCTTCTTTTATTCTTTGTTTTAATCTCTTTTTCAGTTCTCTATTGACATTAAATTCATAAAAGACCTGATTATTGTAGTCTGCTAACTGCTTATTATAGTAGACCTTAAAGATTTCTTTTTCCTCCACTTTAACCAGTGTTTTTTCCTTATAGGCTTCCTCATCTTCATACCATAGTTTAAGAGTTTTATCCCAGTCTATAGGTAGATTAGTCTTGACTTTTTCTCCATCAAGACTAACTCTCACATCATATTTCCTTAGCTCTATTCTACCCATTCTATGTGGTAACTTAATATCATTACCATGAAGGAAACTATCAGCTAAGTAATCATTGACTTTCCTTATAATGCTATAGAACTCATGTTCTGTAAGACATCTTCCTATATTAAGCCAACTATTCTTTCTTATCCACTTATAGGCTGAGTAAACCCCAATTGAGTTAGTAACTTTGTGTTTTCTTGGACTATTCAGATGCTGAACCTCGGACTTAAATTCTTCATAAGTCATATTTCCACTTCCATTTATATCCATAAGCAGTATTATAATTAGTTCTGTGATTACAACAATGAATTATACTACTTGGTCTTTTACCTAAAGCTCTAGAGGCTGCTGAGGCAGATTTCCACTCTTTAATAAAGTTGTTATGTAAATCGTATTGGAGAACTGGTTTAGAAGCTATATTGGATAATTTTTCTTTAGTCTCTTTTGTAAGGTGTTTACCTAAATTACATTTCCTTAGTTTCTGCCTTGTCTCTTCTGAGACAATCTTCCCAGTATGAGTTCTGATAATAGCTTTAATAGTATTAGGATGTGCTTTTCTGCCTTTGAGTGCTTTTGATATTTTCAACTTCTGCTCCTCACTTATAGGCTTCCCTCTTTTGCTATCCCCTAATTTCCTTCTTGTCTCCTTAGATGGAATATACCCTAAATGACCATCCCCTCCATCAGTAATATTATAGCTTCTATTACAAGCTTTGAAGAAGGAGATTAAATGAATTTCTAACTTCTTAGCCATATCTTCGGGTAATCCTGAAACTACAATATAATGTTCTATATTGTCCCAACCATATTTTATTATTGCATTATAAAATGCAGGACAACTTTTATATCCATTACCATTATCCCATCTATCTTGAACTCTATGCTTGGAAGTTATCCCTACATAATATTTGCCAGAGGGAGATTTATGTAAATAGACATAAAATGTTTTATTTCTTCTCATTACTTAAATCATCTTTTGCATTATTCTCATCATCCTCCTCACTTCTTGAAT
>OGYX01001147.1_pt1 | contig 19476 bp, 16 predicted proteins | sample 1576601 | NCBI WGS metagenome assembly OGYX01 (sample SAMEA3541561, study PRJEB24748) | human gut metagenome | biome: human gut; feature: human-associated habitat; material: faeces | place: China | collected 2012 | reverse complement strand
TTGTTTCATTTTTGATGGAGTCAGGAGTGCGTTCACTTCTAAAAGATTTGAAACAGGCAGTAGCTAAGAAAATACCGATAAGGATTTTGACAGGAAATTATTTAAATATAACACAGCCATCAGCGTTGTACTTAATAAAACAAGAATTAAATAATCAAGTAGATTTAAGATTTTATGATGATAATACACATTCATTTCACCCCAAAGCTTATTTCTTTCATTATGATGAATACAGTGAAATATATATAGGTTCATCAAATATATCAAGAAGTGCTTTAACTTCGGGTATTGAATGGAATTATAGATTTAATAATTTACTGGATAAAGAGAGTTTTCAGCAGTTTTTCATGACTTTTGAGGATTTATTTTATAATCATGCTATTGTTATCACTGATGAAGAATTATATAGATATGCTAAATACTGGCGAAAACCAGCAATAATTAAGGATTTAGAACAATATAAAACAGAAAATAAAAATATTACGCCATTAATTCAGCCAAGAGGGGTACAGATAGAAGCTTTATATGCTTTGAATAACAGCAGAAATGAAGGAGCGACAAAAGCTTTAATTCATGCAGCCACAGGCATTGGCAAAACGTATTTATCAGCATTCGACTCAGCTAATTATAAAAGAATATTATTTGTAGCACATAGAGAAGAAATTTTATATCAAGCAGTAGAAGCTTTTAAAAATGTCCGTAAATCTGAAGATTATGGGCTTTTTTATGGAAGACAAAAAGATAAAGATAAATCCATGATTTTTGCTTCTGTCATGACATTGGCTAAAGATGAATACTTAAATGAAGCATATTTTCCTAGAGATTATTTTGAATATATCATCATAGATGAATTTCATCATGCAGTTACTGCTCAATATAAAAAAATAGTGGATTATTTCAAGCCAAAATTTCTTTTAGGCTTAACTGCCACCCCAGAGCGATTAGATGGGAAAAATATATATGAATTATGTGATTATAATGTGCCTTATGAAATAACTTTAAAAGAAGCGATAAATAAAGGAATATTAGTGCCTTTTCACTATTATGGTATATATGACGAAACAGATTATTCACATTTGCATTTAGTGAAAGGTCGATATAATGAAGAAGAACTTACAAATATTTATCAAGCTAATACAAAAAGATTTGAATTGATTTATAAATATTATCAAAAATATGCTTCAAAGCAAGCTTTAGCTTTTTGTTGTTCTAAACAACATGCAGAAATGATGGCGAAAGACTTCAATAAACGAGGTATTGCTTCGGTGGCGGTCTACAGTGAAGGCAGTGGCGCGTATGCTATGGAGCGAAAAGAAGCTATAAATAAATTGAAACAAGGGCAGATAAAAGTCATTTTTTCTGTAGATATGTTTAATGAAGGTGTGGATATTCCTTCTGTAGATATGGTCATGTTTTTGCGACCTACTCAATCGCCGATTATTTTCTTGCAACAATTAGGTAGAGGACTTCGCTCTTATCAAGGTAAAAAATACTTAAATGTATTGGATTTTATCGGCAATTATGTAAAAGCAGGCAAATTTATTTCGCTATTGGCTGAAAGTACAACAGAAGGCAAAAGAACTTATGTATATCAAGAAAAAGATTTACCTGACGATTGTATCCTTGATTTCGATATGCAATTAATAGATTTATTTAAACAAATGGATATGAAAACTTTAACCATGAAGGAAAAAATAAATAATGAATATTTTCGTATCAAGGAATTGTTAGAGCAAAGACCAACAAGAGTGGAGTTATTCACTTATATGGAAGATAGTATTTATCAATACTGTATGAGCCATGCAAAAGAAAATCCATTCAGACATTATTTAGATTTCTTAAATGATTTAAATGAGTTGTCTGATGATGAAAAAGCACTATATAAAAGTATTGGCAAGGATTTTATCAATTTAATAGAAACAACAGATATGCAAAAAGTATATAAAATGCCGATATTGTATGCTTTTTATAATCAAGGAAATATAAAATCAGCGATAACAGATGAAGATGTTTTATTCACATGGAAAGAGTTTTTCAGTAAAAATAAAAATTGGAAAGATTTTGCAAGTGATATGACTTATGATAAATATTTAAAAATAACAGATAAACAACATCTAGCAAAAGCAAAAACCATGCCGATAAAATATCTAAAAGCTTCAGGGAAAGGCTTCTTTGTAGAAAAAGAAGGTTTTGCATTAGCTTTAAATGAAAATCTAAAAGAGGTTATAAAAAATAAAGTTTTTGTAGATAATATGAGAGATGTTTTAGAGTATAGAACGATAGAGTATTATAGAAGAAGATATAATATGAAGTAAGTAATGTATTAAGTTTAAAAAGCCTAAATTTATAATTTAGGCTTTTTAAGTTATTATATTGGTGTGCAAATATGAATCAATTTTTTTTCTTCATCAACAATACTGGAAATAAATTTATCATTATATGGAGTAAGATAATACGATAATTTTGATTTAGAAAAATAATAGAAATTATCAATTATGAATTTAAGAAATTGGTAAGGTGATATAGCAGAAGATACAGGTATACGACAATTTTCATATTGACCTAATGTAAAATGAGAACGAGGGTGTTTTATAGGAATAAATACATCTTCGGATGAATCAAAATCAAATCTTAATGGAACAGTAACAATTTTTTTATTATTTGTAAGTTCAGTATACAATTCATCATTTATATACATGTAAGGCTCATTTTGAAATATTTCTAAATTGGGTGCAGGAAAGAAAGATAATCTATGAGATATTAAATTTTTTCCTTTAAATCTATATAATAAAGTAATTAGTGCACCATCAATCATTTTTAGATTATATTGTTCTTTTTTTACAAGTTCCATATACATTTCACTATAGGGAATATTTTTTAAGAAGATAGAATGTTCAGGATGACTAATACCAATTTCAACTATATTATTTTTTTTTGGTTTCATAGAGGGAAAATTCTCTTTTTGACAAAGACCAGATTTTATGATATCTGCTGTTAATGTGTTTATTTGTTGCATAATATTATTAGCTGTTAACATTATAAAATAACTACTCCTTTAATAAATAACGAAGTTTTTTTAGATCTTGTTCATCTATATCTTCAATATGGAGATTTCCTGTTTCTAATGCATTGATAATTTTACTAATATTATTTTTATTGTTTTTAACGCTAGTTTTTTCAGCTTCGCTCATGTCGCGATTAACAATATTCATATGATTTCTTTCAGCTTTGGTAGGATATATGAAGTTTAAAGTAAAATGATTTTCTTTTATTCTGTTATATTCAGAAATAAGATTATCCATATCCTTACCAACACCAACCACTCTTACCCAAGCTTTACTACGAGTAATAGCTGTAAATAATTGATTACGTATTTTGGCTAAATTATAATTAGCGTTGAAACAAGATTCGGCATTTATAACATATACCATTCCGGCTTCATTACCTTTAGCTCTATATATACCAGTAAAAGCTATAGAATCATTATTTTCAGAAAAAAATACATCTGGAACAGTGTCAACTCCAGCAGTATGTGAACGAATATTTAATTTAAATAAATTAGCACGTATAGATGATACATTTTCATTGGTAGTTAAAGGATCAGGATTTATGACTAAAATATCATCATGTCTTAATTTATCAATATTAAGATTATGCTTTATTTCATTGGCTACCCAGTTATCTTGTTCTTCTTTTGTATCAAAACGTTTAAATATTATTAAATCATCAATAGGAGAATGTTCTTCTAAAAATTTTGGACTACTATTATGAGTTCTTTCTAATATAACATGTTGACCTTCTTCAAGATTACCTGATTGAACACGGTAACCGATGTCATACCATAAACTTTTTTGTTCAAACATTTGTATGATGTCATTTTCAGAAGATGAGTTTGATTTATGATATATACCAAAACCTAAAGCATGTGCAGTTACTAATGTAGGTCGGGAATTTCGATAGCATTTTTCTAAAATAATATCTTGTTGTGGTTCTCCATCATTAACAGTCTTAAATGTAACTTTAGGAGTACCATCTTTTGTCGTACCAAAAATTTCTTCTGGTGAAGGTAATGATTGAGATCGAAGATTTTGCAGTTCATCATAGGCATATACTAAGCGTTTAGGATCTTTTAACATTTCATAACAAACCTTAAGAAAGGCTGGTGAAAAATCTTGGGCTTCATCAACTAAAATAGCATCATAAATATGATGAGATTTTTGCATATTTGATAAAGCTTTATTGCAAACAGCTCCAAAAGGATCAGTAGAACCAAAAGTTCTTCTTGCACTTATAAAATCATAATATTCAATATTATTTTCATTACAAAACATATAGTAAATACCATTTTTTTCTCCCCCACCAGGTGCTCCCCAAGCATGGATAATATTAAGATTATTCCAATCAGGTTCATCATTTGTTTGTTCTATATAGAAAGTATTTATTAATTGTCTGAATTGTCTTTTTAGAGAACGTGTATTAAAAGTAACGGCAATTTTCCATTTTGGATGTTGAGCATGTAAATAAGCTGCTTTTAAAGCTAATACAATAGTTTTACCAGAACCAGCAAGACCACGAATACGTTGTACGCCTTCTACAGTTTCTATAACAGCACGACTTTGTTGAGAATCTAAGTTAGAAATAGAATCTTCTAGACATCTTAATTTATATCCTTTAGAGTCATAATCATCAATTTCTATACGTTTTTTATTTTTTCTAATGGTGGATATTGCTTGCAATATAGAAACAAGTTTTTTGTAATATTTATCTATAGGGTTAGTTGACCATTGTATCTGATTAATAAAATGCAATAATTCATCATTATTTGTACATAGAGGATATTCTTCATTGAATGGCAATTTATTTGAAATTCCTGGTGCATAAGTAATGATATTAATATCAACGCATAGAGTACGTTTGTTCATCAGTATTTTGTATCCTTTGAGTTTAGATTCAATTTTATTTGCACAATCGTCTTGAGCTTCTTGATATCCCTCAATAGATTTACCTTCAATTAAATTGAAAATAATTAAGCCTTTATTAGGAGAGACTAAAAGACCATCAATAGGATAGGCTCCATCAATTGTACCAATTATAGGGTATCCTATAAAAAAATATCCTTCTAAATCTTGTTGGCTTTGAAAAAATTTCTTTAATGCTTCGCTAGCTATGGGTTTATTTGTTGTACCAGTAATTATAGTAACCATATTTTTATCTCCTTAATCAATATATATATATTATATTAAATCAAAAATTTTATTTATTAAATAGATTTATAATAAAAGCCTAAATCTATATAGATTTAGGCTTTCATAGTATTAATTATTTTAATAGAGCTCAACAATGCCACTAAAATTATCAGATATAAAGCTATGATCTAATCTTAAAGTAAGATTAGAATTTGCAACATCAGAAGGAACATCAAAATAAATTTCTCCATCTTTTTCTATACCAGGATTAATTTGATCTAAAAAAATGTTACTATTAGCTCTAACTGGGACAATAGTAGGTTTATACTCTTTACCATCAGAAACTAGAGTAAAGGCACTACTATCTAACATTTTAGGTTCATTAGCGATATTTTTATAATGTAGATGAACTATTACAAAAACACCATCAGCATCGGTATATAAATAACCACTTTGATCCGTTACTCGTTTTGTAGTATCTTTTCCTGTAACAGTTAATTCAAAGGCATTAGATTTAAAACTATCATTCATTTTTAAATTATGTTTTTGTTCTTGAACTTGTGATGTTGTTGATGTATTATTGCTACTATTATTTGAACAACTAGCTATAACTCCAAAAAGAATAATGATAATAATAAATCCTAAACAGCCAAATAAACAACCTTTTTTCTTTTTAGGTGGTTTATTTTCTGTTTGATTTTTTAAAGACGCTCCACAATATGGACATAAATTTGAATCATTAGGAATTTCTTTTCCACATTTTTGACAATACATAAGAACACCTCACAAATAATAATATATAATACATATTATAATATATATTATATATACCAAAAATACAATAAATAAAGTTTTTATTTAATAATTTATAGTAAGTTTTATGGCATTAAATTTTGGAGTATTATATAAAAATAATAAAATAGTTTTGGTATACAAATTTATAAGAAGTTAAATAATATATTTGTTTAAATTTTGCTAAACTAATTATAAAAATAAATGTTGTGTTTGCTGGAGTGTCTATAATGATTAGCAAAAATGAATTTGATTATTTTATAAAAAAGAATTTGGTTGATGTGATTGGCAATGATTGTTTTGGTTATGAAATAGAAGATAAGTCTTATGATATTTACTATAATAAAGAAGCTTATAATAAATTTATTTCTAAAATGCAAAATGGTAAATATAATAAGTTTTACAATCAATATAATCGCGGTAAAGGAAGCGAATTAAAAGAGAAAAGAAATATGCCACCGAAGATGGCAAGCGTTGCTTCATCTTCAAGATTTTGTTATTTGGCTTTAAGAGATGGATATAAGCAATTTAACAATAGTGAAGATATAATTTTTGAGCATAGTTGTCGAATTAAAGGTGTTAATGCAACTGCTAATTTAGATGCTTATATCCCTAAGGCAAATATTTATTTTGAAGTGAAATGTCATGAGATTTTTAGTCAGCATTCAATTTATTTGAAGAAAAGCTATTGGAATTTGCTTTATGGACAAGAAAATGATTTTGGTTTTTCTTATGCAATGTATCCAGATATAGATGAGTTTAAAATAGAACTATGTAATTTTGGTATAAAAAAACAAAGAATAAGATTTGATATTAAACAGTTTTTATGTCATCTTTGGGGAATTGCTTCGCAAAAAGATAAAGATGTACAAGCTAAATTAGTATATTTATTTTTTAAACCTAAAATGGATTTAGAAACTGAACGGATACAGGTGGAAGAAGTATTTGAAGAATTTCAAGATGAGATAAAAAATATCTTTTCTAGTAAACCAATACAGATTTTTATAAGCAATAATAATATTGAATTGTCAGCTATAGCTGAATATGCAAAAGTTATGGAACCACTAAGCAAAGATAATACAATTATTTTATTTTAACTAAATTAGAGTTTAAGGAAATAAGGAATTTATAAGGAGATGAGAATTTTGATAAAACTAATGTTTGTATGTCATGGTAATATTTGTCGTTCAACTATGGCTGAATTTGTGATGAAGGATTTAGTGCGAAAAGCGGGTTTAGCTGATAAATTTATAATTAATTCTTCAGCTACAAGTCGTGAGGAAATTGGCTGTGATACTCACTATGGCACAAAAGCAAAACTTCGTGAGATGAATATTCCATTTAGCAAGCGCAAAGCTGTACAGATAACAAAACAAGATTATGATATGTATGATTATATTATCGTGATGGATAATAATAATTTACGCAATCTAAGCTATATTATCGGTGAAGATACAGAGCATAAAGTATATAAAATGATGTCTTTTGTCGGTGAAAATCGTGATGTAAAAGATCCATGGTATACAGATAATTTTGATGAAACATATGCAGATGTAGATAAAGCTTGCAGAGCATTACTTGCTAAATTAATAAAAGAATATGATTTGGCATAAAAAAATAGGAATGATATTTTTGTATCATTCCTATTTTTAAGTTAAAGCTTATTTTTTAGCGATTACTTCTATTTCAATCAAGGCACCTTTTGGTAATTTACTTACTTCTACACAGGAGCGAGCAGGATATGGTTGTGTAAAGTAAGTGGCATAGATTTCATTTACTTTAGCAAAATCATCAATATTTGTGATGAATACAGTTGTTTTGATTACATTTTCCCATTTTGCGCCAGAAGCGTTGATTACTGCCTGAGCATTTTTTAAAGCTTGATGAGCTTGAGCTTCGATACCTTCAGCCATTTCGCCAGTAGCAGGGTTTAAAGCGATTTGACCAGAAGCGAAAACAAGATTGTCGATTTCGATAGCTTGGGAATAAGGTCCTACAGCACCAGGTGCATTAGTTGTTTTAATTACTTTCATAAAACTCACCTCAATAGATTTTAGTAAATGTAAATATGTATACTTATATACAATTAATATTTTATCATTAAATGGATTGTTTGCCTATGAAATAATTTTTTAGATAATTCAAGGTTAGAAATATATCTTTATAGTAAAATTTGATATAATTAGAGTTATGTTTAAGGAAAGTGAGGTATTTTATCGTAGGTCTTTAGGCTAAGAAGATTATGGATAAAAATAGTGGACAAAATAAAAAGATAGTAAAAAAAGTAAATAAAGTGCAAATGCATATAATTTATTTATTCATAGGATTGCTCGTTTTTATTATTGGCGTTATGGCTAGATATGCTTGGGTGCAAATAGTTCGTGGAGATGAAATGTTATCTCGCTTGGAATCGCAAGTTCAAGAGTCATCTGTGCTTCATGTGCCTCGTGGTACTATCTATGATGCGGAAATGAAAGAGCTAGCGATAAGTACAATGGTTAGCTCTTTATATATTGACCCTAATCATGTAGAAGATCCAGAACAAACGGCAAGAGATGTAGCTCCTTTGATAGGGCTTACAGAAAAAGATATTTTAGATGATATCGCTCAAGGTGGTGGTTTCGTCTGGGTAAAAAGACAGATGGAACCGGAAGAAACGAAGGCTTTGAAAAATTTAATGAAGGAAAAGCCTGAATATGTAGCTTGTCTTGGTTTTATTCAAGAAAGTAAAAGATATTATCCAAATGATATGTTAGCTGCCAATGTAATCGGCTTTGTGGGTACTGATGATAAAGGTTTAGATGGTATTGAGCAACAGTTTGATGGCATGATAAAAGGTGAAGAACAAACTTCTTCTATTTTTACAGATGCTTTGGCTAGACCGATTATGGACTCTGTATTTTTGAAGAATTCACCTGTAGATGCTAATTGTAAAAATATCCAGCTGACTATCAATGCACAGTATCAATTTATCATTGAGAAAGCTTTGGATAAGGCGATGATGGATCATGGTGCTGAATCAGTAACAGCTATAGTAATGAACCCGAAAAATGGCGATATCTTGGCTATGGCATCTCGACCAGCATATGATCCAAATAATTTCCATAAATACGATCCTAATGTTTGGAAAAATAGAGCTGTATCAGATATCTATGAACCAGGCTCTACGTTTAAATCTATCGTAGCGGCTGCTGGTTTTCAGGAAAAATTAGTATCACCTACAGATATTTTTGTTGACCCAGGAACTATTGAAGTTTCAGGTAGAACTATCCAAAACTGGAGTGGCGATAGCTTTGGTACAGTTACATTCCTTGATGTCGTAAAAAATTCTATCAATACAGGTTTTGCTCAATTAGGTTTGGAATTAGGTGGCGAGCGCTTGATGAATTATGCTCGTAAATTTGGTTTTGGCGAACGTACAGGTATTGAGCTTCCAGGTGAAGAATCTGGGATTTTATTCAATCCAAAAGATATGGTTGCTTCTGACGTAGCGACTTCTTCTATTGGGCAAAGTATCGCGGTAACACCACTTCAGATGATCACTGCTATGTCTGCTATAGCAAATGATGGTGTATTGTTAAAACCTCATATCGTGAAGGCTATTTATAATGCTGATGGCACAGTATATCAGCAAATGGAACGCGAAGAAGTTCGCCGTTGTATTGATTCTGATGTGGATAAGATTTTGAAATCTGTATTAGAACAAGTAGTTTCCACAGGTGGTGGTTCTAAAGCAAGTATTGAAGGTTATCATATTGCTGGTAAAACAGGTACAGCACAAAAAATCGATATGGTAAATGGCGGATATTTGCCAGGACATTATATCGCTTCATTTTGTGGTTTTGGACCAGTGGAAGACCCTCAATTCACAGTGCTTGTAATCATCAATGACCCAGCTGGTGGCGAGTACTATGGTGGTCAAGTAGCAGCACCAATAGCACATGATATATTTTTACAATTGTTTAGATATGCTAATGTAAAACCAATAAACGGCAATCAAAGTTTATTAGATGATATCAAGGGAACAGAAGCTAAAAACTAATAAATATTGATGGATTTTGAAATATATATCCATAGAAAATGAAATAATTATGTGGTAAACTTTTAATTTAATGGATTATGTTGTAAAATTAAGATTACTACATATTTAGTTACAAAAAAAGGTAGGTTAAAATAATGCTCGATATAAAATTTGTCAGAGATAACCCTGAATTAGTATTACAGAATTTAAAAAACAGAAATAATCCAATGAATCTTGACCGTTTCATGGAACTTGAAAAACAACGTCGTGAAATCATTGCTGAAACAGAAAATTTAAAAAGCCAGAAAAATGCTGTTTCTAAAAAAATCAGTGAAATGAAAAAGAATAAAGAAAATGCTGATGCTGTGATTTTAGAAATGCGTCAAGTTGGTGAAAAAATTAGCCAATTAGATAAACAGCTCCGTGAAGTTCAAGATGAATTACATGATATTTTACTTCGCATTCCAAATATGTGCCATGAATCTGTACCAGTAGGTAAAGATGATAGCGATAATCCAGAAGTTCGCCGTTGGGGTACTCCTCGTGAATTCGATTTTGAACCAAAAGCTCATTGGGATATCGGTGCAGACCTTGATATTTTAGATCCTGAAAGAGCTGCAAAAGTTACAGGTACACGTTTTACTTTCTATAAAGGTTTAGGTGCAAGACTTGAACGTGCTTTGATTAACTTCATGATGGATTTACATGTAGATAAACAAGGCTATACAGAAATGCTTGCACCATTTATCGCTAATAAAGATAGCATGACTGGTACAGGTCAGTTGCCTAAGTTCTCTGAAGATATGTTCAAACTTGAAGGCTTGGATTATTATCTCGTACCAACAGGTGAAGTTCCAGCTACTAACTTCCATAGAGATGAAATCTTAGATGGCGATAAATTACCAGAATACTACAGCGTTTATACTGCTTGCTTTAGAGCAGAAGCAGGTAGTGCTGGTCGCGATACTCGTGGTCTTATTCGTCAACATCAGTTCAACAAAGTTGAAATGATTAAATTCGTTAAACCTGAAACATCTTATGATGAATTAGAAAAAATGGTTAATAACGCAGAAGAAGTTTTACAGCTCTTAGAAATCCCTTACCATGTAGTAAAACTTTGCACAGGTGATATTGGTTTCACAGCTGCTATGACTTACGATATCGAAGTATGGCTTCCAAGCTATAATACTTATCGTGAAATTTCTTCTTGCTCTAATGTTTGCGATTATCAGGCTCGCCGTGCAAATATCAAATTCCGTCGCAGTGCAGGTGCAAAACCTGAATTTGTACACACATTGAACGGTTCTGGTCTTGCAGTAGGACGTACTGTAGCTGCTGTATTAGAAAACTATCAGCAAGCAGATGGTTCTGTAGTAATTCCAAAAGTGCTTCGTCCATACATGGGTGGCATTGAAGTAATTAAAAAACCAGAATAATTTTAGTGCTAAAATAATAAGATAAATAAAAGCTCATCAATTTTGATGAGCTTTTGTCATATTAAATATAAGAGGTGATAAAATGAAAAAATTAAAAGTATTTTTAGCAGTAAGTTTATTATGTTGTGGCTTATCTATGTCTATGGCAGAGGCAAAAACTATGACTTTAGATAAGACGAAAGTATTAGTTCCTCAAGGTTTTAGCGTGGCAAATGATGATTTGAAATTCAAAAAAGGTACAGTAGTAGAATTAAATGAAAATAATGAAGTGATAACAGGTGTATTAAATCGTGATATTGCACTTCGTCCTACTGGCTGGAGAAATGTAATCAATGATTATTATGAGGAAAGTAATAATAGTATTTTCTATCCTCGTATTTTCCATCCGTTTACAAGTGTTTCTATTCCTTTCCCAACTTATGCTCATGTACGCTATAAAGGCAATAAGCCTGTAACTTTTGCGACCGATGGTACTGTATTATCTGGTACTATTGATGAAGAAGTAACTGTAAGTGTGAATAAAGATAAATATGGATTGATTACATTTGAAGACCAATATGAATTAGGTTTTTATCCTGATGGTTCAGTGAAAAATGGTCGCTTGAGAGATGACGCTCTTTTAAGACCATATGGTTTTAAAACAGGTTTAGCTGGCGATGAAATGGTTGGATTTGTAGAATTTGCAGGCGGTAAAGATATAAGCTTTTCTAAGGAAGGATATGTAACTTCTGGAGTATTGAAAAAATCTATTTCTTGGCAACAACCAGATGGTACAATGGTAACTTTACCAGCTAAAACAATGATTTCTTTTATCAACGGACAAGCTAGATACTGATTAAATTTTTATAAATAAAATACGAAAAAGCACCTTAAGCTCACAAATTTAAGCCTAAGGTGCTTTATTTAGTTATCTTTAGGAATGATTAAAATAATTGTTGTTCCTTTATTTAATTTGCTAGATAATCTGATTTCGATATCATGGGCATCAGCTATCCATTTGGCAATGGAAAGACCAAGACCAGTACCACCAACGCCGTTTCTCGTTCTAGCACTATCTACGCGATAAAAACGCTCAAAGATTTTATCTTGTTTATCTTTAGCGATACCGATACCAGTATCTGAGATTTTTACAATCATATGTTTGACTTTATTTTCTGAGGAAATGGTGATTTTTCCGCCATCTGGCGTGTATTTTATACTATTATCTAAAAAGATACGAAGCATTTGACGCATCACTAATTCATCAGCAAAGATATATCCATCATCATTATGAGTGCAAGTTATAGTATGTTGAGGTGCGATTAATTGCGTATCTTTGGCAATATCGGCAATTAAAGGTTTTAAATTCAATGACTCTTTATGCAATACTTGACGTTTTTGGTCTGCTCTAGCCAAGAATAAGAGCTTTTCAATCAAACGTTGCATATTAATGGCTTCAGAATGAATAGCTGTGATACATTCATCAGCAGTTTGAGGGTCGTCTTTACCCCAACGAGCAAGCATATCTGAATAACCGCAAATTACAGTGGCAGGCGTGCGAAGCTCATGAGAGGCGTCGGATACGAATTGACGCTGTTGCTCAAAACCTTTTTGTAAACGCTCTAACATTAAATTAAAGGTATTAGAAAGTTCTTCTAATTCATCTCTAGTTGGTTGTACTTTGATGCGTTGATTTAAATCTTGGATTTCAATATTTTTTACAGTCGTGGTAATATCTCTTAATGGTTTTAATAATCTTCTACTGAGGAGAAAACCGCAGATAATAGAGATTATTACCCCTGCAATACCAGCATAAAAAATAGTTTCGGATAATTCTTCTAAAAATACTTTTTCTGCTGTAATCGTTCGCAAGAAATGAAGTGTATACGTTTCATCGTTTTTGACAATAGTTCTTTGCGTATAGAAAATCCAAAAATGTTTAAAATTGACAAATTTTAAATCTGAAGGTAAAAGAGCATTGCGAATGTAATCTTCAATTTGAGGATGTTCTTCTTGTCTAGCAAGTGAGTCCTGAACGTGATTGATAGATATATACATTGGCAAACTATCATAAACTATATTATTATTGCTATCTGTTACACGCATGACAACGCCAGGGATAAGGGCAGAACTTTTTACATCTTGTAGTAATTCTGGCACTGTTTCATTATTAGCTTTTTTCTCTACATAATTAGCAGATAAATTGATGGATACTTCAGCTTCGTGAAAGAGAACGTAATGTATGCCAATCAAGGTACTGCTTAAAGTTACAATTAAAATTAAGCAGAGCATAATGCTGTAGATAAAAGCTAATTTTAGGGAAATAGGCATATATTTTAAACGAGGGTGAATACACATATTTAAATAAGTCTTAAGTTTTGATAACATAGCCGATGCCTCTTACTGTATGAATGTATTTTTCATTGAAATAATCATCAATTTTGGCGCGTAAATAGCGAATATAAACATCGACTACATTGGTATCACCCATATATTCATAGCCCCAGATGGATTGGAGGATTTGCTCTCTAGATAAAACATGGTCATGATTGTGTAATAAATATAAAAGTAAATCATATTCTTTTTTAGTGAGTTCAACTAATTGGTTATGAACTTTTACTTCATGACGGTCAAGATATACATGGATATTTTTAAATTTGAACACTGAAGGTTCTTCTGCAGGTTTAGTAGTAGAATTATTATGCTTGCGAAGGGTAGCACGTATTCTAGCTAGAAGTTCTTGAATAGCAAATGGCTTAGTAATATAGTCATCAGCACCGATATCAAGACCTGTTACTTTATCATTTATTTCATCTTTTGCTGTGAGCATGATGATAGGGATATCGGATAATTTGCGCACATTTTGGCAGATGGTCAATCCGTCCATATCTGGTAGCATAATATCTAGTAAGACTAAATCATAATCTTCCTGAATAATACGCTCGTATGCTCGTAGCCCATTACTCTCACTGGCAGTTGAAAAACCTTCATGCTCTAGTTCCATTTGTAAAAAACGAGCAATGCGGTGTTCATCTTCTACAATTAAAATTTTGCTCATAAAAATTCCTCCTAAAAATACTTCTTACATATATAAAACCATTTTTTTTAGTAAATAAAAAGTCCTAGCGTCTATTTTTAATCTAATTTTAATTTGGATATAATTATTCTTTAATAATAATTGTTTATTATATAAGTGTAAAATGTTGGAGTTTATTTACCTGATAAAAATAATAAATAAGGATTTTATTTTTAATAAATATATAGGAGTGATAATATGAAAAAAATGTTAGCGGTAGTATTGAGTTTAGTAACTGTTTTTGTTTTAGGTACAGCTGTTGTATTCGCAGCTAAGCACCACAATAGTGCTCAAGTAACGACAATTGCAGATATTAAAGCTAACGGTTGGGACGAACAACGTGTATTAGTAGATGGCGAATTCACTGAACATATCTACAAAGATTTATATACATTTACTGATAATGAAGGAAATTCTATGACAGTAGAAGTTGATGATGATATATGGTATCAATTATCCATGGATACACCTGTACGCATTTATGCTGAAGTAGATAAAGATTGGCATGGCGGTATCGAATTAGAAGTTAAAAATATTGAAAAACGTTAAAAATAAAATATAAATTTCACGAAGAAAAGCTATTAGTTCTTATAACTGATGGCTTTTTTTGTTAAAATAATTGTATATTAGTTTGATTTAATGATATAATTAATATAAATAATTTAGTACTAAAACCATAGAGGTGAATTATATGTCAAATACAGCTGATGTAGGATACGAGACAAATGGCTATACGCTTAGAGAAGCTATTGTTGAAGCAAAACGTTGCTTGAACTGTAAAAAGCCAATGTGTCGTACGGGGTGCCCAATTAGTAATAATATTCCAGAATTTATAGATGCATTATCGCATGGCGATTTAGGTAAGGCTAGTATGATTATTGCTCAGCGTAGTAATTTACCAGCAGTTTGTGGTAGAGTTTGCCCGCATGAACGTCAGTGTGAAGGTTCTTGTATTTTGGGACGTAAAGGTCAAGGAATAAAAATTGGTAAATTAGAGCGATTCATTGCCGACATGGACGGAGAACTTGAATTAGTGGCTCCAAATGTAGCGAAATCTCAGCCTGGAAATATTGCAGTAATTGGTTCAGGCCCTGCTGGTCTTACAGTAGCTGGGGATTTAGCTAAAATGGGATTTAAGGTAACAGTATTTGATTCTCAGCCAGAAGCTGGTGGAGTATTGATGTACGGTATTCCTGAATTTCGCTTACCAAAACAAGTAGTTCGTCGTGAAGTAAAACGCATTAAAAAATTAGGCGTAGATTTTAAATTAAATATCATGGTAGGCACAGAAATTACAGTAGATGAATTATTTAATCAGGGCTTTGATGCTATTTTTATTGGTACTGGTAATGCTTTATCTAAATCTTTACCAATAGATGGTGCTAAATTAAAAGGAGTAATTCAAGCAACATATTTCTTGCAGATGGTGGAATTATCCAATAGCAATAGCGTTGACCCTAATGAAGTGCCAATCAAAGAAGGCGATGAAGTAGTGGTAATTGGTGGTGGTAATACTGCTATGGACGCTGCGCGTACAGCTATGCGTTGCGGTGCAAAATCTGTAAAAGTTGTAAATCGTCGTCGTGAAGAAGATATGGCAGCTTTAAAATCTGAAATAGATGCAGCTAAAGAAGAAGGTGTAGAAATACACGCTTTAAGAGGTCCTGTAGAAATTACAGGAGAAGATGCAGTAACAGGTATAAAATGTTCGGTACGTGAATTTGATGAAGCATTAGACAAAGTCGTAGATACAGATGGACGTGAATATTTCTCTGCAAATAAAATAATCATTGCTATAGGACAAAAACCTGCTAGCAGAATTGTAGACTCTACAAGCGGTATTGATGTAGATGAAAATGGGTTTGTGAAAACTCGTGAAAAACCATATGGTATGACTATGCGACATGGAGTTTTCTCTGGTGGAGATGTAGTTAATGGACCAGCTACTGTAGTTGTAGCTATGAAAGATGCTCAAAAAGTAGCTCAGGGTATAGCTCAGTATGTAGAAGCCAAGAAACTCATGGAAGAATGTGGCATGAAAATGGTTGATTAATATATTGTAATTTAATCTATTTTGATGAAATAAAAAAAGATGTTTTGAGATATATATTCTCAAAGCATCTTTTTTATTTAAAATTTAGTGTATAAAGCGATAGCTTTTCCTAGTATGCGGAAATTATCGCAATTATTTTTTGAGAAAACCATCGGTTTATATTTAGGATTTTCAGAGCGCAGTTGCACTGTATCATCTACGAAATAAACACGCTTTAGAGTAGCACTATCATTAACTAAGACAGCAGCGATTTCTCCATTTTCTACAGTTGATTGTTGTTTGATAAAAACGATATCACCATCATTGATGCGAGCGTTAATCATGCTATCACCATGGATACGTAGACAAAAATCAGCATCATTATCATCATAAGGCAAATAACCTTCAATATTTTCTTGAGCTAAGATGGGAATACCAGCAGCGATTTTGCCTAAGATAGGAAGTCGTTTAACATTTTCTTCGCTAGAAGTATCTTCCAAGAAAATATTTGGAGATACATTTAAGACTTCAGCTATTTTTAGGATATTTTTATATTTGGGCTGATAATTTCCCGATAAGTATTCGCTGATAGAAGATTTATTAATTTTAGTTAAACGTGCTAGTTCATTTTGTTTCATGTTTTTTTCTTGAAGTAATTTTTTTAAAGTAATCGCAAATGTTGACATAGCTTCACCACCTGTATTATTCAGCTTTTAAAGGTCGCATGAATAAATTTAATAATTCTTCTTTAGGATTTTTATGATTGATTACAATTTCATTGATAACAGCGCAAATTGGTAATTCTACATGATGTTTATCAGCAAGTTTTAAGAGAGCTTGCATAGTGTAAATACCTTCGGCTAATTTGCTGAATGGTTTGTTTAAGACAAAATCTTCACCGAAACAACGGTTATTGCTATATGCTGAAAATAAAGTAGCTTCATAATCGCCAAGATGGCTAAGACCATATACTGTCATATTATTTCCGCCTAAAGCTTTGATTAAATTGGATAATTCATAAGTACCACGTGCCATTAGAGCGCCTTTTAAGCTAGTGTAGTGCATACCGTCGAGCATACCGGCAGCAATACCTACTACATTTTTGGCAGCCGCTCCAATTTCTGTACCGATTAAATCTTCGCTATAGTAAAAACGAATTAAATCACTGCTAAAAATATTGATAATATGTTTACTGATATCTGTATTTTTGGCTGAAATAACCATGCAATTAGGAATGCCTTTTAAGAAATCTTGAACATGACCAGGGCCTACCCAAACGCCTACATTGCAATCTTCGCCAATTTCTTCAGTGAATACTTCAGATAGACGCTTTCCTGTTGAAATTTCAAGACCTTTCATACATAGAATAAATGTTTTTTGCATATATAAATCAGTCTTTTTGATTTCCTTAGCTAGGTTTCGCAATTGCTGAGAGCTGATGGAGATGATGATTGTATCAGCAAAATTTAATGCGAGTTTCAAATCATTTGTATAAGTAATATCAGGAGATAGACTAAGGTATTCATTTTGATGTGTAGTTTGTAGTTGTTCTAGATGTTTAGAGCCTTCTCTACCCCAGATTTTTACATTATGACCAATATGATTGGCATACCAAGCATGAAAGCTTGCCCAACGACCACAGCCAAGAACAGATATATTCATAAAAAAGCCTCCTAGAATTTTATTTTTTGTATTAATTAATCTTCTTAAGAATATGTCATTTTTGTGATTTATTTCATAACTATTAATTATATCATAGCAAAAAAAGTAGAAGATATATATTGGAAATAGCGATTTTATTTTATTTTTATGTAGGCAAAGCGTATTTGTTCAACTTTCTAATCTATGCTAAAATAAGATATAAAAAGATCAATAGATATGGGGTGTGGGTATGAATTTCAAATTTTTGCATAGTAATATATATGTTTTAGATTTAGAAAAATCAATTGATTTTTATAATAAAGCCTTAGGCTTGAAAGAAGTAGACCGTTTAGATACACCAGAATTTACTTTAGTTTATATGGGCGATGATGAAACAACTCATCAATTAGAATTATCATGGATAAAAGGTCAAAAAGAAGCTTATAATTTAGGTGATAATACATTCCATATAGCTTTTGAAGTAGACGATTATGAAAAAGCGCATGAACTCCATGAAAAAATGGGTTGCATTTGCTATGAAAATAAAGAAATGGGTATTTATTTTATTAATGACCCAGATGGAAACTGGATGGAAGTAATTCCTAAAGGAAGATTTTAATTTAATAGGCGAAAATCGTCTAATTTATACAAAATATTGATAAATAAAATGTAAATCATTATATAAATTCAGGTTAGGGACTAGCCGTAGTGCTTGGCAGATATAGTTAGATTACTAATTATTTTTCAAGAAGCTCTCATTTACAAATGAAGAGTAGTTCACTTTTAGATAAAAAAGGGGCAAAATAATTCGATGGATAACAAAAAATTTCAAGAAATGATTGATGAATTTACACTTGATAGCGATGCCATAAAAGATGTAGCAGCATCTTTTCGCTATGATATAGAACATGGCGTAAAAGAAACAGGAGAATCTTCTTTACGTATGTTACCATCTTATATTGGTTTACCTACTGGTAAAGAAACAGGAGAATACTTAGCACTTGATTTTGGTGGCACAAATCTTCGTGTAGTTTTAATTCGTTTAGATGGTGAAGGCAAATTCGAAGTTATTAAAAAAGTTGCTAAACCATTAGTAGTGCCAGGCGAATATGATTTTATTTGCGCTGATGCAAATGCTGATGAATTATTTGATTTTATCGCTGATATGGTAGAAGAAGCTGTTGATGGCAATCGCGATAAAAAATACTTATTAGGACATACTTTCTCCTTCCCATCTTCTCAGACAAATATTTATAATGCACGTCTTATTATTTGGACTAAAGAATTTGCAACAAAAGGCGTTGAAGGTGAAG
>OGYX01001142.1_pt1 | contig 19551 bp, 16 predicted proteins | sample 1576601 | NCBI WGS metagenome assembly OGYX01 (sample SAMEA3541561, study PRJEB24748) | human gut metagenome | biome: human gut; feature: human-associated habitat; material: faeces | place: China | collected 2012 | reverse complement strand
TACACTTAAATTTTTATAGTCTCCAAGTGTGACATATTTTGTGATATCATCGGTATCAACAGCCACAACATGTCCGTCGCTGTCTGTCTCCACTTCTTCTGCTGTTTTTTCCTCTTCACTGCTGCTTTCTGTTTTGGCTTTTGTTGAATCTTCGGAGTCGCTTTTTTTACTGCCGCATCCCATTGCAGATACTGCAACTGTCAATGCCAAAAGAGCAATTAATACTTTTTTCTTCATCGATTTATAAATCCTTTCTCTGTGTTGTTAAGCAGCTGCATCCCCCGTCATTTTTCTGCAGTGCATTGGCCTGAAGCGATTCTCCAAGCGTTCCCATTATACCATAACTTTCTTTAAAAGAAACCCTTTCTTGCATATTTTTTATTGCCTTTTCCCAAAAACAATGCTAAAATAATAAATACGTCAGAAAGCCATACTTAGGAGGGAATTACAAATGAGTCCATGGATTGTTCTACTGATTGTATTACTGATTATAGTAATTGGTCTTGCCGTTTTATATTTTCTCGGCAAAAAAGCCCAGAAGAAACAAGAAGCACAGCAGGAACAGATTGAAGCAGCAAAACAGACAATACCGATGCTGATTATTGATAAGAAGCGACTTCCGTTAAAAGAATCCGGTCTTCCTCAGATGGTGATCGACCAGGCACCGAAGCTGATGCGCCGTTCCAAACTGCCAATCGTTAAAGCAAAAGTCGGACCAAAGATCTCCGTTCTGATCGCAGATGAAAAAGTTTTTGATCAGATTCCGGTCAAAAAAGAAGTCAAGGCCGAAGTCAGCGGTTTATATATCGTTGGCGTTAAAGGAATCCGTGGTTCCCTGGAAACACCGGCTCCTAAGAAAAAAGGCTTTTTCAAAAGATTACTCAACAAATAAGGACACATGCAAAATGCCTGAGAGAATCATCTCCCAGGCATTTCTTTTTTCGCTTTAGTTCTATCAATACTTATTACAATATAAGATTCTCCGAATCTCTGGACTGTGCCTGAACCGTAAGATAGCAGTCAGCCACATGTTCCTCATTCATATCCAGTGCATAATCAACTTTCAGATGAATATTATCCTCTTCTTCCTGCAATTCCAAACCGGTTGCTGCAATCCCCATCTGAAGTGTTCCAAACGGTGTAGAATAAAATGTCATATTTTTCTTACCCTGTTCGAAAACCATATGTACATTTACCTGCCCCTGCTTGCGGACTTCCACTCCCTGCGCCGACATCTTGATATAGTTGACCGTCGGTTCTGCCGTATCGTCCATCATTTCTTCATAACGAAGATAATGGCTTCCATTTCGATAATAATACTGTCCTGGGACAACGATCTCGATTGGTTCCTGTTCCTCTTCCGGATCCATCATCTGAAGTCCGCGTACATGTATAAGTACATCTTTTTTCATATATCTCTCCTGATTCTGATAATTATCAATATTTTTCAATATCAATTTTCTTAGTCATTTCCACATCATACGGAAGAATCGAATTGGCAAATTCCTTAAACTCATCTGCAAGATCACTTACATAAAATCGATAAGGAAATTCCTCTTCCTGCTGTCCGGTACTGAGCATATTTGTTTTCTGCAGAAGATTCTTCAGTTCCAAAGCCGTCTCATACGCAGGATTTACCAGTCTTACTTTTTCTCCCATAACTTCCCGGATCGTAGATCGGATCAGCGGATAATGCGTACAGCCGAGAATCAGTGTATCCACATCTTTATCTTTCAGTTCCTGCAGATATCGGTTTGCAACTTCTACGGTCACCGGATCATGCAGCCAGCCTTCCTCTACCAGAGGTACAAACAGTGGGCAGGCCTTACCGATCACCGTAATTTCCGGATCCAGTTTCTTCAGATAAGCTTCGTGAATTCCACTGCCAACTGTGCCGACCGTACCGATCACACCAACTCTTTTATTGACCGTCTCTTCTGCAGCAACCTTTGCTCCTGCTCCAATCACACCAAGAACCGGTATATCCTGTTCATGCTGTACCGCATCAAGTGCAAATGCACTTGCTGTGTTACAGGCGATCACAATTGCTTTCACCTGCTGTTCTTTCAGAAAATGAATGATCTGTCTGGAGTAGCGAATAACCGTATCTCTGGATTTACTGCCGTATGGAACTCTGGCTGTATCACCAAAATAAACAATCTTTTCCGAAGGAAGATTACGCATGATCTCACGTGCCACTGTCAGTCCACCTACTCCGGAATCAAACACACCGATCGGTGCATCTCTATCTATCTTCATATGTAATTCTCCAGTTCTGTTTTATATGTTCGAAAAAGTAAAATGAACTTTTCCGAACATATCGATATCTTACCACCTCTCAATAGCTTTCGCAAGCCAGAAGGATATCTTTGGCCTCTGTTCTGATGGAAATTTTTCGACATCGCAGCCATACTGATCCCATTCTGAAAAACAGAACTCCGGATAAATACTGCCCCACCATGCCAGAACATTTTTCTGCGATCCCCTCCATTGTATTCCACACAGCAGACTGATGACTATCATTCCTGTTATCATAGAGAGCAGGATTCTGTTTTCTTTTTTGTATATCTGTTTCATCCCGGAACCTCCTGTTTCTTTTTATTATTTGCTTTGCAAAATAATATTCTTTCAGAAGTATTCCCCAAAATCGCCATATTATTCCAGCCAGACCTGGATCTGATCTTCGGAAAGTGTAATTTTCGGAAGTTTCTTTAAAGTTCCATTCTGATACCACTGATAATAGACCTGCCGCAGAGTCACACCATTTTTCTGTTCTCTGTCCATTCGGTTTTCCATAAGACCTGTAATATATTCTCCGACCGATGTTCCACCTTCCTTCCAGCCCAGCAGTTTTTCCGGTTCCTGCGTCTGAAATACATATATATTTTCTCCTGCCAGCGGTTCTTTTCTGAGATATTCAAAAAAATCTTTCCACATATCGGTTTCAGTCAGGTCCTGACTCAGTATCAGTATCTGCAAATGTCCGATATCCAGATATTTTTCCTGGGATCTTTCATAACGACTTTTTATTCCCTCAAAACTTTTCCCACGGACCTGGAGTGTCTGATTGCCATCCTCTTCCTCTTTTCCCTGACCGGTCGCTCTGGGAAGATCCGGCATTGCATAGGTCAGAATGTATTCTCCCTCAGACACATCAACTCCCATAGCCAGCGGATACATTCTCTTTTCCGGTTCTATTCCGGCACAACCGGTACAGCTCAGAATAAATACCATTAAAACAGCCACTGCAGAAGCTGTTTTTTTTCTTCTCTTTTTCTGTCCCCGGAAAAGCAGACAGATCTGGATCAGCACCAGTCCCGGAACAAAAAATGTTCCCAGATACATTTTGTAGAAATCTGCGATCCCTCTGTCATCTATTCTGACAAAAGAAAACGCATAAATTACTATGGGAAGCCAGTATTTTCCGCTTCTCAGATGCACCGTATCCAGTATACGGTTTCCGTAATGGAAACAGCTTCCCAGTGCAAAAAAAAGCCCGTACAATAAAAAACCAATCCAGAGTACATCAAACCTGGCAAGTACATTTCCCGGCAGGTCTGCTCCTGCCATCAGCGGAAGGACCGGATAAAGTTCTTTCTGTATCCGTCCCCACCCCAATACAGAAGGCAGGATAAAAAGAATAAGCAGTAAAATTCCGCTGACTGTAAGAATGGCCGATGTTACGATTTTTCCGGAATTTCCTCTTTTTTCAACATTCTGCAATACAAACGGAAGAAGGCTGATTCCCGAAAAAGCACACACCATATCATATGTGCTGTAAACGATCTCCTTTCCCCACAAGCGACTTTCCTGCAGCATTTCTTTCAGATATTCTGCATTTCCCTGCCCGATACACAACAGCAGCATAAGTATGATCACAAATAAAAAAATCCCTCCCGAGACACCGGCCATCCGCCCTCTGCGCTGCATCCCCTGATCCGCACCATATGCACAGACTGCAACCGCCCAGAAAATCAGCCATCCAGTTGCAATCCCTGATACTGCCCACACCGGTACGATCTGCTCAATGAGTGAAAGAATATAAACACCTGTCATGATCAGATATATTAAAAAAAAGATTCCCAACAGGCTGCCTTTCAGCTTTCCCATTATTTTTACAGGATCTGCATAACAGTAAGAAGTTCTCATCAGAAAAAAAACATACAGCAAAAGGATCAGAACTGCAGCCATGATGCCCACTGCTCCAGACAGTCCCTGTTCTCCGTTATATCCCGGAATACAGATCAGAAGTGGTGCAAGAAAAGAAAGTATAATCTGATGATACAACTGTCTGTGTGATATACGATTGTTTTCTGCATACTTCATGACTCACGCCCCTTCCTGTCTGTAATCTTTCGCAGACGGATACTCTGTTCCTTTCTTGCATAGACCGGCCTGTATTTTCTGGCTTTGAAAGGTATTCGAAAAATACCATTACCTGTCTGTCTAACGGATTGTTCTTCCACAAAAGGCACCAGATACGGTATTCCAAAGCTCAACAGGCCTGACAGATGTGATACTGTAAGATAGATGCCAAGGACAACTCCATATATTCCAAGATAGCCTCCCAGAATCAAAAATCCATATTTCAGCAGGCGAAAAGCAGCTGCAAATTCTTCATCCGGTATGACCATAGATCCAAGTGCCGTAAGTGCTACGATCATAACAACAATAGGACTTACCAGATTGGCACTGACTGCCGCATCTCCTATGATCAGGCCGCCTACTATTCCGATTGCATTTCCAAGTGCACCGGGTACCCGGACTCCGGCTTCCCGTATCAGTTCAAAAGCGAGTTCCAGTAAAACCAGTTCTGTCACACTTGAAAAAGGTACTCCCTCCCTTGCATCTGCAAAAGACAGCAAAAGATTCGTTGGCAATATCTGTGTATGAAACCGGATCACTGCCAGATACAATCCCGGAAGCAATGTTGCTGTCAGCAATGCCAGATAACGCAGTATTCGAAGAAATGTTGCCATCTCAAAATGATGATACCAGTCTTCACTGCTCTCCATAAAACTGCTGAATGCACCTGGCAGGATCAGGGCAGACGGAGAATTATCACACAGAAGTGCGATTTTTCCATTGAGAAGTTCCAGTGCCGTCCGATCCGGGCGTTCCGTCACCTGATACTGCGGAAAAGGCGAATACCAGGGTTTCTCAGTCAGCTGTTCCAGCATTCCACTGTCCAGAATTCCATCTATTTTGTATTCCTCCAGCCTGTTTTTGACCTCTTCCAGAAGTTCTTCATGTACCAGATCTTCGATATACAGTATCTGAATCGTTGTATTGGAACGGACTCCACTCTGATATTCTTCTACTTTCATTCGGGTATCACGGATCCTTTTGCGTACAAGCGCAGAATTTGTTTTTACTGAATCCGAGAAACCTTCCCTGGAACCACGCAATACCTTTTCTGATTCTGCCTCAGAGACTCCCATATCCGGATACCCTTTGCTGGAGATTTTCATTGCCTTATTGTAACCATCTATAAAAAACACTGCATTTCCAGACAGGATTGCTCCAAAAACTTCATCCATATTTTCCAGTTTCTGCACATCTGCAATGCCCAGACTGTTATTTTTGAGAAATTCCTGTATTTTTTCCGGCGGTATTTTCCAGAAATGATTGATCATTTTTCCAATCGCTGAATCATCCAGCATCATATTCGATACCGTAACTTCAATATAAACCATAAGGCAGTCCACTTTACGATCTTCTCCCAGTCGCATCGGACGTACCAGAATATCTGCACAATTTTCGCATTGCTTTCGGATATATATCTCATTATCCCTCAGATTTGACGAAATCCTGATCTGCTCTGTTTCTTTTACTGATCCTTCTACTGATCCTTCTACTGCTTCTCTCATCATTTCCTCCTGAAGGCAGATAACTGCTATAATAAAATTGAGAATAAAAAAAGAGATACACTTTATGCATCTCTTTTAGAATAACCAGATTATAAGATTTTATGTGTGCAGACACTGCTGACCGTTCTATTTATGAACCTGTCGGTTCTGTGTCTCTTCACGGATAGACCGTATGATTGCCTCCCGCTGATTCTCAATATGCTGATAGGAAATCTCCTGTGCCTGTTTTACATCACGATTACGGATTGCTTCGTAAATTTCTTCATGTTCTTTGACGAGAAGATTTCTTGTCTCTTCATCCTTCAGATACTCCACACGATAACGATAAATCTGTTCCCGAAGATTATTCAATACCTGATTCAGTCTTCTGTTATCAGAAGATTTATAAATCACTTCGTGAAATGCCACATCGGCCTCTGCAAGCTTGACCAGATTACCCTCTGCCATAGTTGCTTCGAAGTCTTTGGCCGCTTTCCACAATTCCGCCAGCTGTTCCTCTGTCATACGTGCACATGCATTTTCAATAGAAAGATTTTCCAGAGCAATTCGAACTTCCAGAACATCATTCAGATCTTTCTCTGTGATATTGGCAACCTGTGCACCTCTTCGGGGAATCATCACAACCAGACCTTCCAATTCCAGTTTTCGCATAGCTTCCCTTACCGGAGTCCTGCTGACACCAAGACGTTCTGCAAGTGCAATTTCCATCAGTCGTTCTCCAGGCTTCAGTTCACCTTTTAAAATTGCTTTACGGAGTGTATTAAATACAACATCGCGTAATGGCAGATATTCATTCATGTCTACAGAAAAATCATTTATCATAAGTACTTCCCCTTTCTTACTTTTTATTGTATATCTGTGTTGCAAATACAGTTTTCGCCAGATGACTGTTGCGAAGCGCTTCCGTAGCTTCCCGAAGTTTACTGCGGTCATCAAATATTCCAAAGACGGTCGGTCCGCTTCCGCTCATCATTGCCTTAAGCGCACCGTTCGCTTCCATAAGATCTTTAATCTCCTGAATAACCGGATACTGACTGATGATTCCCGGTTCAAAAACATTTTGCATTTTCGCAGTAAGACTGTGAAGATCCTGATTCTCAATGTCACTGATCATTCCATCAATATCCGGGTGTGACTGAATCTGATCCAGATGAAGATTCTCATAGGCAAGTTTTGTGGAAACATTGATTCCCGGTTTACCAACCAACACATAGCATTTCGGCAGTCCCGGAAGTCTGGTCAGTTTCTCTCCAATTCCTTCTGCAAGTGCAGTTCCACGCATAACACAATACGGAACATCCGCACCAACCTGTACTGCCCTCTTCATCAGTTCCTCTTCACTTAATCCAAGACGAAACAGGCGATTCACTCCTACAAATGCTGCAGCTGCATCCGAGCTTCCTCCAGCCATACCAGCTGCCACCGGAATAAATTTCGTCAGCTTCATAGAAAGGCCTTCTTTGATATCAAATTCATCCATAAGAAGTTTTGCTGCTTTATATACCAGATTTCTTTCATCTGACGGGACATATGGAAGATTGGTAGATAAGGAGATCCCCGGTTCTTCCTTCTTCCGGATATCCAGAAGATCATACATCTGGATCGTCTGCATGATCATTCGAACCTCATGATATCCATCCTCTCTTTTGCGAAGAACATCCAGTCCCAGATTAATCTTGGCCATTGCACGTAAACGCATAAATTCACCTTCCATCCTTTGTATTTTTCGTTCCTTTGTACTTTGTATACAAACATGATCTGGCTATATTTTAGCCGATTTTCATACTAAATTCAATATTATTCTTCGACTTTTTTCACCAGAAGAAGTGGTGTTCCGGAAGATACCTCATCCCCGTCCAGATTATTCATCTGCATGATCTCCTCCACCGTTGTATAAAATTTTTTCGCAATATTCCACAATGTATCACCTGGTTTCATGATATACACTGTAATTCCCGGCATATTCCGGATTTTTTCCTGATCCAGTGGAATTTCTTCAATTTTTTCAAGGATCATCTCCTCACTGCACTGGATCACAAGCACATTCAGTCCTATCGTCGCCCGGATCTCAATATCATTGCTGTCTACCATTGTCGTTGAAAGCTGTTCCAGTTCCGTATGCAGATAATATACACTGTTTTCTGTAATGCCTTTGGCTTCAACTACGTGACTGAACGGCAGCATTGCTTCCATGGAATAAAACGGCATTTCATCATTTTCTACAATATACAGCACTTTTAGTCGTACAATTCCTTCTGCCAGAATTCCATCTTTAACGATTTGGATTTTGTCTATTTTTATTTTGCCCTGGCTGTGACAGATCTGAAGGATCTTCCCCTGTGTCTCTTTGACTTCTATCCTGTCTGCGATCCTGCATCGGGAGAAATTACGGACAAGAAGACTTTCCAGTATCTCTTTCCGACCTTTTGGCATACACTGACGAAACGGTGTATACACATCCATGATGACCTCATGATCTTCTTCCTGATAAAGCTTCATATCCAGTTCCAGTACAACATCTGCCTGAAGCTTTCTTTCTTCTCCATCCGCATCCGGTTTTACCTCCAGGGTCTGATTGATCACAGCAGCTTCCAGATTTGGGATCATTTCCGAAATACAGCCTGAGCACTCCACCTCTCCATTAAATGGTATAGAATGTTCTATCCACTGGAGCGTTCCACTTTCATCATCACCTGTATATAATGCAAAAATAAAAAGTTCTCCTTTGGCTTTTACACTGTTTTCTTCCGGTCTGAGATCCAGTCCACGAACTTCTGTTGTATACCAGAGCAGCTCTGCTATATTAGGTTTGTTCGATACAAGTGTTATTTCCTCTTTCAGGCGCATAGTATCCTTTTTATGTATTACAAGACTCAGTACACGCATTGTTTTTTTCTGCACAGATACTGTCTCATCATCAAGAGATACCGGAAGCCGTACTCCTGTCAGCTCATCTACAGAAGCAAAAAAAGTAACCACTGCTTTAATATTCATTTTTCTGGAATGGATGATATGAATGCTCAGATCCTCAATTTCCCATTTCAGGCACATTTTATCCCCGTTGACTATTCCATCCAGATTCAGTGTCTCTTCCATTGGAAGATTTGCAGAAAGACTGTAGATCCTGCCATCCTCCTCACCGACATAAAGAAGATCTGCCTGCAGTTTTCCTTTCAGAAATGCATGCCCTTCATTCAGGCGCACTTCTTCTACTGTCATCTCCCCCTTATTCTGAATCATACGTCCAATGTCCGGTTTTACATCCGGTACATTGTAATCCACATCAAATGTTACCTGGCTGGATGCCTTGCTCTTTGTCCTTAATATCTGAATATCTTCTTTTTTTAATTCCACAATTCCATCCTCCCGTCTCACTGAAACTGCACCGGACCATCCCGGTATTCTGTCTTTATCACAATATACGGATATGACGGTTCCCCGCCCTGAATCTTTTCCGTCGGACCGATCAGTTTTGTTTCAAAAAAAACTGCATTTGAAGATGCAGAAAGTTCTTTTACCTGAATGCTGTATCCTCCACTCATCTGTCTCCCATACCCTTTTGCCAGAAACAGCTCCGTTCCCTTCTGATAGGCAATCTGAAATTCTGTTTCCTTCTTTTCTCTGATCAGCTCCTGCATTTCTTCCGGAATCTGGGAATCCTCGATCACGGTATATGCAAGTGGTGTTTTATTTTCTTCCTCGATCCGTATCATCTGACATCCGCCCAACATAAGAAAAAGCACTGCCAGACACAGCAGAGAAGCTGCTTTTTTCATAAATTCTCTCATTTCCCGGTATTAGATTTCTTCAGTATGTATTCTATGCAGAGTATAAAACATTTATTGCAAGTATTTGCAAAATCACTTATACTTGTACCAGAGTCTTGCTATGCGGGACATCTTTTTGACAGAAAGAGGAATTCATTATGATTCGTTTAGTTATTGTTGCCATCACGGTCATTGGATTTCTGATTTTATCTATTCCAATCCTTTTCGTGGAATGGATCATCGGAAAATTTTCACCGCGAACAAAAGAGATCAGCTCTCTTCGTATTATCCAGGCAGTTTTTAAATTTATTCTGTGGGAAGCCGGAACCAAGGTCACGATAATCGGTGAAGAAAATGTCCCAAAAGACACACCAGTCCTTTATATTGGTAATCACAGAAGCTACTTTGACATTGTACTTTCCTACAGTCGCTGCCCGATCCGTACCGGTTATATTGCAAAGAAAGAAATGGAACGATATCCGCTCCTTTCCAACTGGATGCGCTATCTGCATTGCCTGTTTCTGGATCGTAAGGATATCAAACAGGGACTGAAAACCATCCTTACCGCTATTGAAAAGATCAAATCCGGCATCTCCATCTGCATCTTCCCAGAAGGAACCCGGAACAAAAACAAGGATGAACTGGAACTCCTTCCGTTCCATGAGGGAAGTTTCAAAATTGCCAGCAAATCCGGATGTGCGATCATCCCGATGGCGATGAACAATACCGCAGAAATTTTTGAGGCACATATGCCAAAGATCAAATCCACACATGTTGTTCTGGAATACGGTAAACCGATCTATGTAAAAGAACTTTCCAAAGAGGATCAGAAGCATCTCGGAACTTATACTCAAAATATCATTTACGAAATGCTTGAAAAGAATAAATCACTGGTATAAAAAAGGTATCATAAATACAGAAATATAGGAAATGATCTTCAAAGAATCTCTCCTTTGTCTGTATTTATGATACCTTATGTTTTTTATGTATGTATTTTAATAATTTTCAAAAGATAATCAACTGTTGTCGTTTATCTTTCATATTATCCAATATGTACTGCTCCGATCGCGCGGATGTCCATCGGATATACATTTTCTTTTCCAACAAATCTGGAAATATATTCTACGTAATTGTCCTGTTCTTTTTCCGGCACGATTGCTGCGATAACACCTGCAAAACCGCCTCCATGAACACGGCATACACCTGCCCCGATCTTCTTGAGGAAGAGCTGAGTCAATGCAAGTGTTCTGGTAATCTTCTGCTCATGAAAATCTTTCATTGTGTAGCAGTTCTGAAGAAGTTCCCATGAAGATTTTCCTGACTCATCGATCAGTTCAAGGAACTTGTCATAATCATTGTGATGAATCGCATCTGCTGCATCTTCTACGCGTGATGTTTCTCCAAAGAAATGAAGTGCACGAAGGACGGCTCTGTCATCTTCAATTTCATTGCAGTGTTCAAGAAGTGCATCTACATTTGTTTCATGAAGAAGTTCCACACCAAGTACTTTTGCAACCGCTTTCATCTCACCAGGGATCTCAGAATATTCCTGACTGAGATCTGCATGACCTTTTCCTGTGTTTACAATAACAAGTCTGTATCCAAATTTTCCGAAGGAAAAATCCAGTTTGCTATATTTCAGGTTATCTCTGTCTGCAAAATCAAACAGTACCGGACCACCAACTGCACATGCCATCTGATCCATCATTCCGGATGCCTTGTCCCAGTATACATTTTCTGCGTACTGACCTACTTTTGCATAATCATTAAAGGACATTTTGCTCTCATTGAAAAAGTAATCAATAATCGTACAGATCAGCATTTCAAAAGAAGCAGAAGAGCTGACACCTGCTGCCGCAATAACATTGGTGCTAACATAAGCATCAAATCCACCTGTTTCAAAACCATTCTTCTGAGCACCTTCCATCATTCCTGCTACAAGTGCTGCTGTGCCTTTTTTGTAATTACTCTTGCTGAGTTTTGTAAGGTCAACTACGATTTCATCCCTGTATCCTTCACTTGTGATACGAATCACCTGTGTTCCATTCGGATAAGCTGCCCCTATCGTATCCAGGTTAATGCTTCCTGCAATTACTTTACCACCGTTATGATCTGTATGGTTACCAATGATCTCTGTTCTTCCAGGTGCTGTAAAGTATTCTGCCTTATCCTGTCCATAGATTTTTGAAAAATTATCTGCAAGATTTTTGAAACGTGCTCCGCTGATTTCTGTTTCCCCGTAAATTTCCTGAAGTTTTGCTGTTTCCGGTAAATTCATGATTTCATTCTCCTTTATATTTTTTACGATCTAAATACATCCTGTAATTTTATTATAACGTATCTATAGTAAAATTCCTTAATTAATCTGCGAAAAAATGGTAAAATCTTGCGTTTTATATAAAAATATGCCTATAATAAAAGAACACTATCTGTAATTTTATGCGTTTGACGCTACTTAACGGAGGCCAGAGTCCATGCAGATCATCACAAATCAGTTTCAAAAAGAATTAAAAAAACACGGCAGCGATCATTTTCCGTTTCTCGTCAGTTACCAGCGTTTATCAGAGTATGATTCCAATTCCTTCCTGTGGCACTGTCATCCGGAGATTGAAATCACCTATATAAAAAAAGGCTCGATGCATTACCGTGTGAATAATCGTTCCTTCCATCTGAAGGAAGGAGACATTATTTTCTGCAATTCCAATGCACTACATTCCGGTGAAATGGAGGATCAGGAAGACTGTTCTTATATTCCGATCACCTTTGATTCCAAGCTGATCTACGGCTTCTTTCAGAGTACGATTTGTACCAAATATGTAGATCCTGTCATACAGAATCTTGCCGTATGTGCCATGCATATCGATTATTCTGAAAACTGGCATACGATTTTTCGCGACCATATGCTAAAAGTCATCTCCCTGGACAAAGAAAAGCCTGATTTCTATGAGCTGGATATTTCCATACATATGCAGACTATGTGGAAACTGCTGGCAGAGCATTTTCCGCTTCAGGCTGTATCTCCCGCATCTGATCTCACAGAGTATGAACGTATCCGTAAAATCCTCTCGTATATAGAGCAGAATTATATGAACCGGATCACTCTTACAGATATTTCCGAAAATATACATCTGTGTGAAAGCGAATGCACCCGCCTGTTCAAGCGACATATGAATACTACACTCTTCGCTTTTCTTAAAGAATACCGAATCGAGCGAAGCCTGGAATACCTGAATACAAAAGAATCCATCAGCAACATTGCTGAAAAGACCGGATTTTCAGATTCCAACTATTACACAAAAGTATTCAGTAAGATCAAGGGTTGCAGCCCGAGAGAATACCGAAAAAATCTCTTGAAGCAATAAAGATGTCATTTTTTGTCGAATCTTGTCAAGCATTTTATATTTTTATATACTGAGATAAAAACGTAAAGGGATGAATATCTATGAATTACAACAATGCAAAACAGCAATTCGAGAAATACCTGGATGGCTATGACAGTAACAACGATAAAGTCCGTCTCAAAATCATACATACCTACGGTGTCGTACATGCCATGGAAGAAATCTGCCATCGCATGCAATTATCAGAAGAAGACACTGAACTTGCACGCATCATTGCCCTTCTCCATGACATTGGCCGTTTTGAACAGTTAAAACGCTTTGACAGCTTCGAACCAACCACTATGGATCACGCTGCCTACGGTGTAAAGGTTTTATTTGAGGAAGGAATGATCCGCCAGTTCGTTCCAGAAGACACCTGGGATGATATCATCAAAATCTCCATTGCACACCACAGCGATTTCTGTCTTGAAGGAATTACCGATCCACGTACACTTCTTCATGCACGCCTGATCCGCGATGCTGACAAGCTGGACAACTGTCGCGTCAAATTGAAAGACGACCTTCAGATATTTATGGGAGCCTCTGCCGAAGAAATCGGCGCACAGGAAATCACCCCTGTCGTATACGACACCATCTTTAAAAATCAGTGCATCTACTCCCCTGACCGGGTTACCAAAATGGACTACTGGGTATCCTACGTTGCCTACTTCAGCGATATCTATTTCCGCGCAAGCCTCGATATTATCCAAGAACACAACTACCTGAACCGAATCATTGACCGCATCCCATACAGCAATCCCGATACAGCCCGCCAGATGGACGAAATCCGCACATATCTGGCAGAACTTATCCACACAGCTCCCGGATGTACCTGGTAGCAATCCACATTCACCCCATCCGACCTTATGTAAAAAAGGGAATCAGAATTTTCAATTTTACTGAAAATCCAGATTCCCTTTATTTATTCCATCTATCTGTCCCCACACAGGATACACTTCCCCATACCACAATCCAGGAGCCAAGCATATCTTATACTTTCCTTCTGTCTTATGTTATCTGGAAATTTTTTGCCTTTCTGCCCAGGGGTGTGCAGAGGGGACTGGCAAAGTCCCCTTTGCAGAGTTTTTACTTTACGAAAACTTTGTCCAGATGCCAGATATCATCCACATATTCCTGGATAGTTCTGTCAGATGTGAACTTACCAGCGCATGCTGTGTTCAGCATAGCCATACGAGCCCAGCCTTTTTCATCTTTGTAGGCTTCTTCCACTTTCTTCTGTGCTGCTGCATAAGAACGGAAGTCAGCAAGGATAAAGTACTGGTCTGCTCTTTCTCCACCGTTCTGGTTAAGAAGAGAATTGTACAGGTCACGGAACAGTTCTGTATCAGAAGAGAATGTTCCATTGACAAGCTCTGTCAGTACCTGACGAATCTCATCATCTGTATTGTAGATAACTCTCGGATCATATCCACCATTGTTTTCATAGTTGATAACTTCATCTGCACTCAGACCGAAGATAAATGCGTTTTCTTTACCAACTTCATCAACGATCTCAACGTTAGCACCATCCATGGTTCCAAGTGTCGGTGCACCGTTCAGCATGAACTTCATGTTACCTGTACCGGAAGCTTCTTTACTTGCTGTAGAGATCTGCTCAGATACATCTGCTGCTGCAAAGATCATCTCAGCGTTGGATACACGATAGTTCTCGATGAATACAACTTTCAGCTTGCCTTCGATAGATGCATCATTGTTTACAACATCTGCTACAGAGTTGATCAGTTTAATGATTTTCTTAGCACGTGCATAACCTGCAGATGCTTTTGCACCGAAGATGAATGTTCTTGGATAAAAATCCATTTCCGGATGTTTCTTAATCTGGTCATACAGATAGATTACATGCAGGATGTTCAGAAGCTGACGTTTGTACTCATGAAGTCTCTTAACCTGTACATCGAAGATAGAACGTGGATTTACCTCTACTCCGTTGTGCTCCAGGATATATTTTGCCAGACGAACTTTGTTCTGGTATTTGATGTTCATGAATTCCTGCTGTGCTTTTTCATCATCAACATAAACTTTCAGTTTGCTGATCTGAGACAGATCTGTGATCCATTCCGGTCCGATATGATCTGTTACCCAGTCTGCAAGAAGCTGGTTTCCGTGAAGCAGGAAACGTCTCTGTGTGATACCGTTTGTCTTGTTGTTGAATTTCTCCGGCATCATTTCATAGAAATCTTTCAGTTCCTGTTTCTTAAGGATTTCTGTATGAAGTTTTGCAACACCGTTTACAGAGTAACCTGCAACGATTGCAAGATGAGCCATTTTTACCTGTCCATCATAGAGGATTGCCATCTTCTTGATCTTGTCATAATTTCCAGGATATTTAGCCTGAATGTCAAGAATGAAACGACGGTTGATCTCTTCGATGATCTGGTATACACGTGGAAGCAGTCTGGAGAACAGCTCAACCGGCCATTTCTCAAGAGCCTCTGCCATGATTGTATGGTTTGTGTAAGCAACACATTTAGTTGTTACAGACCATGCATCATCCCATCCAAGTCCTTCTTCGTCCATAAGGATACGCATAAGTTCTGCTACTGCTACTGTCGGATGAGTATCATTCATCTGGAAAGTAACTTTTTCGTGCAGTTTCATGATATCTTTGTGGTTCTTTTTGTATTTATCAATAGCAGCCTGAAGACTTGCAGATACAAAGAAATACTGCTGTTTCAGACGCAGCTCTTTACCAGCCATATGGTTGTCGTTCGGATAAAGGACTTCTACGATATTGCGGGCAAGGTTTTCCTGCTCAACTGCTTTTTTGTAATCACCTTTATCGAAAGAGTCAAGCTCGAAGTCTACGATTGGCTCTGCATCCCAGATTCTTAAGGTGTTTACGATCTTGTTATTATATCCTACAATCGGCATATCAAACGGAACCGCTTTTACTGCCTGATATCCCTTGTGTACGAATTTGTTGGATCCTGTTGCCGGATCATATTCTACATCAACATATCCACCGAAATGAACTTCTTTTGCATATTCCGGGCGACGAAGTTCAAATGGATATCCATCTTTCAGCCAGTTATCCGGTACTTCTACCTGATATCCGTCTTTGATCTGCTGTTTGAACATACCATAACGATAACGGATACCACATCCATACGCACTGTAATTCAGAGTCGCAAGAGAATCCAGGAAGCATGCAGCCAGACGTCCAAGACCACCATTTCCAAGTGCCGGATCCGGTTCCTGATCTTCAATCACATTAAGATCCAGACCAAGCTCATCCAGAGCATCTTTTACTTCTTTGTATGCAGTCAGGTTGAGCAGGTTATTTCCAAGAGCACGTCCCATGAGGAACTCCATGGACATATAGTAAACTGTCTTAGGATCCTGTTCTTTATATGCATTCTGTGTTTCCAGCCAGTTATCAATGATAACATCTTTTACAGTGTAGCATACAGCCTGGAAAATCTGTTCCTGTGTAGCTTCTTCAAGTTTTTTACGATAAAGAAATTTAACGTTTTCCTTTACGCTCTCTTTGAAAGCTTCTTTTTTAAACTGCTTGTCAATCATCGCGTTTCCTCCTTAATCACACAGCAATGCTGCGCTTTTTTATTCCCCAAATTTTTGCAAATCATGCCCGGTATATTTACCGGGCATGAGCTTCTTACATTTTTGCAACACCAAGAACAACTGGCTCTTTGTTAATGTTCCATTCTTTTACATAGCCATCGGTTGTGCCCAGAGTCATATCCTCTGCCAGTACTTCAGACATGATTTCTTCTTTGTGGTTCTTCATGAGCTCAAGAATCTTGTCATTGTCTTTTGCATAGATATGAATCTTATCCATAACTTCAAATCCAGCTTCTTTTCTCATTGTCTGTACTTTGCTGACGATCTCACGGACGAATCCTTCTTCAATCAGCTCTGGTGTCAGATTTGTATCAAGAACTACAGAAATATCACCGTCTGCTTCTGTTACATAACCTTCTGTCTGTGCGGTCTCGATCAATAAGTCTTCCTCAGAAAGTTCTACCTTGTTTCCGTTAATATCCAGTGTCAGAAGACCTGTGGATCTCAGCTCGTTCATCGCTTTTGTTCCATTGATCTCAGCAAGTGCTGTGCGGATACCGTTCAGAAGCTTACCGTATTTCGGTCCTACAGTACGAAGCTGTGGCTTGAAGCTGTAGGAAACGAAAGATTCTACATCACTGGCGAATTTCACTTCTTTGACGTTCAGCTCGTCTGCAATAATGTCTGTGTAGAACTGACCCATTTCTTTGTCAGCTTTTACATACATGGTGCCGATCGGCTGACGGTTCTTGATATTTGCAGTATTTCTTGCTGCACGTCCAAGAACAACAATCTTAAGAAGTTCTTCCATATCATCTTCCAGTTCTTTGTTGATCCACTCTTCTCTGACTTCCGGGAAATCGCAGAGATGAATACTCTCAATTGCATCTTTATCAATGCTTCTTACGAGGTTCTGATAAATTTCTTCTGTCATGAACGGGATCATCGGAGCTGCTGCTTTGGAAATTGTCACCAGAGCAGTATACAGAGTCATATAAGCATTGATCTTATCCTGCTCCATGCCCTTAGCCCAGAAACGTTCACGGCTTCTTCTTACATACCAGTTACTCATCTCATCTACAAATTCCTGAAGAGCTCTTGCACTTTCCGGAATCTTGTAGTTTGCAAGGCAGTCATCGACAGTCTTCACTACGGAATTCAGCTTACTTAAAAGCCACTTATCCATAACTGGAAGATTGTCATAATCTAAAGTATATTTTGTTGCATCAAAATTGTCAATGTTTGCATAAAGAACAAAGAACGCATAAGTGTTCCACAGAGTACCCATGAACTTACGCTGTCCTTCCTGAACAGCCTTGCCGTGGAAACGGTTCGGCAGCCACGGAGCACTGTTAATATAGAAATACCAGCGGATCGCATCCGCACCGTACTTCTCCAGAGCATCAAACGGATCCACTGCATTTCCCTTGGATTTACTCATCTTCTGTCCGTTTTCATCCTGTACATGTCCAAGAACGATAACATTCTTATATGGAGCCTGGTTGAACAGGATCGTAGACTCAGCAAGCAGAGAATAGAACCATCCTCTTGTCTGGTCAACAGCTTCAGAAATAAAGTCTGCCGGGAACTGTTTTTCAAAGAGATCTTTGTTTTCAAATGGATAATGATGCTGTGCAAAAGGCATTGCTCCTGAGTCAAACCAGCAGTCAATAACCTCCGGTACACGATGCATGGTTCCGCCACATTCCGGGCATTTCAGTGTGATCTCATCAATGTATGGACGATGAAGTTCTACTGTTTTGGCTTTTTCATCACCGCTCATCTCAAAGAGTTCCTGACGGCTTCCGACAGAATGCATATGTCCACATTCACACTGCCAGATGTTCAGTGGTGTTCCCCAGTAACGGTTACGGGAAATTCCCCAGTCCTGAACATTCTCCAGCCAGTCACCGAAACGTCCTTTACCGATGCTTTCCGGAATCCAGTTAATTGTATTGTTGTTGCGGATCAGGTCATCTTTGACTGCTGTCATTTTGATGAACCAGGATTCACGTGCATAGTAGATCAGTGGTGTATCGCATCTCCAGCAATGTGGATAGTCATGCTCAAATTTCGGAGCATCAAAAAGCTTGCCTTCTTTATCAAGATCCTGAAGTACCAACGGATCCGCTTTCTTAACAAACACTCCTGCATATGGAGTCTCTGCAGTCATATCACCCTTACCGTCTACAAACTGTACAAACGGAAGGTCATAATCGCGTCCTACACGGCTGTCGTCTTCACCGAATGCAGGTGCGATATGAACGATACCGGTACCATCGCTCATAGTTACATAATTGTCTGCTGTAACAAAATGAGCTTTCTTTTTCTGTTTTGCTGCCGCTTCTCCTGCGCATGCGAAGAGTGGCTCATATTCTTTGTATTCCAGATCTTTTCCGACATATTTCTCAAGAACTTCGTATGCCGGTGTCTCTTCGGAACCAAGTTTGCCGAGAACTTTGTCAAGCAGTGCTTCTGCCATGTAATAAGTATAACCGTCTGCAGCTTTTACCTTGCAGTAAATCTCTGTTGGATTTACGCAGAGTGCAACGTTGGATGGCAGTGTCCACGGTGTTGTGGTCCATGCCAGGAAGTATGCATCTTCTCCAACAACTTTGAAACGAACGATTGCGGAACGTTCTTTAACTGTTTTATATCCCTGGGAAACTTCCTGTGCAGAAAGCGGAGTACCACAACGCGGGCAGTAAGGAACGATCTTGAATCCTTTGTAAAGAAGTTTTTTATTCCAGATTTCTTTCAGAGCCCACCATTCTGACTCGATATAGTCATCATGGTAAGTAACATATGGATTCTCCATATCTGCCCAGAAACCAACTGTTGAAGAAAAGTCTTCCCACATTCCTTTGTATTTCCAGACACTCTCTTTACACTGCTGGATGAATGGCTCCATACCATATTCCTCGATCTGTTCTTTTCCGTCCAGACCAAGTTTCTTCTCTACTTCCAGCTCTACCGGAAGTCCGTGGGTAT
>OGYX01001131.1_pt1 | contig 19619 bp, 16 predicted proteins | sample 1576601 | NCBI WGS metagenome assembly OGYX01 (sample SAMEA3541561, study PRJEB24748) | human gut metagenome | biome: human gut; feature: human-associated habitat; material: faeces | place: China | collected 2012 | reverse complement strand
ATGACCACCGAGATGACCACCGAGATGACCACCGAGATGACCGCCGAAAGACAACCGAGATAAAAAATTTTTAAAGGGAATACAAAATTAGTATTCTCTTTTTATATATTTATTATTTGATACATTGTAAAATATATGTAATAAATTGTTTAAGGAGATTCTTCTATGAATATTACAGGATATAACTTAGAAACATTGAGGAAAAAAATAAGGGATTTACAAGAAGAAAATAACAAATTAAAAGAATTATTAAAAAAATCAAATATAATATTTGATGAACAAACAAATAATATAACAAATAATTTAACTGAATATAATGAAGATCAAGGTGCTTGTATAAAAGATCAATATATTACAGGTGAAATGGCTGCTATTTTTTTAACAATATTTCAAGGTAGGAGAGATGTCTATGCATTAAGAGGTTCACGAGGTGGTTATTTTCCGCAATGTAATAATAGATGGAATAGTATGTGTCCCAAACTAAACAATATAAAAACATCATGTATAGATTGTCCGTATAAACAATGGAAAGAATTAAACAGAAACATTGGATTAAATCATTTACTTGGTCATAAAGATAATTGTACAGATGTAATAGGTATTTATCCTCTTTTAGAAAATGATACATGTAAGTTTATTGTTTTTGATTTTGATAATCATGATGAAGAGAATATAGATAGTAATGATTGGAAAGATGAAGTAGATGCGCTAAGAAAAATTTGTGAAGAAATTAGTATTGATATTTTAATAGAACGGTCTCGTTCTGGAAATGGGGCACATGCTTGGATAGTGTTCAAAGAATTTATATCAGCATCTCTAGCAAGAGACTTTGGCTATTTACTAATAGAAAAAGGAGCTGCATCAATTAACTTAAAATCATTTAGATATTATGATCGAATGTTTCCTACACAAGATCATAATCAAGGGCTTGGAAATGTTATAGCACTTCCATTACAAGGTAAAGCGTTAAAAAATGGTAATAGTGCTTTTGTTGATGAAAATTGGAATGCTTATTATGATCAATGGTTGGTTCTTAATAAAATTAATAGATTAACCAAAAAAGATGTTGAAAGGTATATTGATAAATGGAAGATCGAATTAGCAGAAGGTAAAGGATTATTGATAAATCCTAATCGAGAAGCGAGAATTAAGCCATGGAAAAAAGATGAGCCTTTTTATAAAGAAGATGTTGTAGAAAAAATGACAATTGTGCTTGCTGATGGTATTTATATTGATACTTTGAATTTAAGCCCTAGAATTCAAAATCAAATAAGGAGTTTAGTTGCTTTTGATAATCCAATATTTTATAAGAATAATAGATTAGGGTACTCGAATTGGAATCAACCAATGGTTGTTTATATGGGAAGTGATATTAATGACTATATTAAAATTCCTAGAGGATTAATGGAAAAGATTAGTGATAAGTGCTCACAGGCAAACATTCCATATGAGATTATTGATAAAAGAGAAAGAGGAAAACCAGTCAATGTAGAATTTAAAGGACAATTAAAAGATAATCAGAATACAGCAGCAAATGAATTATTAAAATATGATAATGGTATTTTAAATGCAACAACAGCGTTTGGAAAAACGGTTGTTGCAAGTTACCTTATTTCAAAAAGAAAAGTAAGTACATTGATTGTTATGCAAAGTGTTAGTTTAATTAATCAATGGGTAGAAGAGTTACATAAATTTTTAGATATAAATGAAGAATTACCAACCTATCAAACTAAAACGGGAATAATTAAAACAAGGAATGATGTTATAGGGGTTCTTTATGGAAATAAAAACACGTTAACTGGGATAATAGATGTTGTATCTGTCAATTCAATTTACGATAAAAATGGAAAAAGTAAGTTAAAAGATTCTTATGGTATGGTGATAGTTGATGAATGCCATCATAGTGCATCATCTGTATTTGAAAATGTATTAAATAAAGTGAATTCAAAATACGTTTATGGTGTTTCAGCAAATGATAAGAGAATCGATCAATTAGAAAAGAAAGTTTATATGTTGATAGGATCTATAAGACATCAATTCACAAGTAGACAAAGGATAGAACAACAAAACATTGATCATTTTATTTATCCGCGATTTACACGAGTTATTAATTTAGGTGATAGTAAACAAGATATAAATAGTGCGTATTCATTAATAGCAAAAAGCACAATTAGAAATGAAATGATAATTTCAGATATAAAAGAATGTATTAAAAATAAAAGAAGTCCTATTGTTTTAACTCGTTATAAGGAACACGCTAAATATTTATATGATGTTTTAAAGAAAGATGTGCTTGATAATACTTTCTTGATTTATGGTGATAATACTCAAAAGAAAAATAACGAAGTAAGAAAACAATTGTTAGAAATAAACCAAAATGAATCGTTTATTTTGGTTGCTACTTCACAATCTGTAGGTGAAGGGTTTAATGTTCCAAGATTAGATACACTTTTTCTTACAACACCAGTTTCAGGAGAACCATTAGTAGAACAATTTTTAGGAAGAATTAATAGAGATTATGAATTTAAGGAAAGTGCTATCGTATATGATTATGTAGATTTACATATTAGCTTTTTTAACAATATGTATAAAAAGAGGCTAAGAGCTTATAGAAAAATTGGTTTCGACGTTATTACAAATGTAGTGAATAATAAACAAGAAGCTCATCATATTTATAATTATAATGATTACTCTGAAATATTTGCTCAGGACATTCATGAGTCAAATAAGGAAATAATTGTATGTAGTCCACAATTAGATGAAAAGAAAATATTTGAATTCATTGATTTGGTGAAGAATAAACAAGAAAAAGGAGTTACGGTCATTGTTATTACAAGAGATCCTAATAATTTGCAGTTTGATAATCCTGATTATGCAAATTACTTAATATATCATTTAAAAATGGCAGGTATAATTGTTGAATTATGTGAAAACCTAGATAATCATTATGCTATTATTGACCAAGAAATTGTATGGCATGGGGGAATTAATTTATTAGGTAGACCAGATATTTATGATAATTTAATTAGATTAAAATCCGTTGATGTTGCATCGGAGTTGTTAACGTTAGATAAGGATGAATAAGATCAATATGATAATGATAAGAGCGCGCGTGAATAGTATAGATTAAAAACAAGCCTCATACGCTTGTTTTTAATATCCTCTCATATGCCATATTTGTTCAGTACAGTCCTCAATAGAAAGTGTTTCTTTGTTTTTAATAAAGTCTAAAAAATCATTTTCATTTAGATTATCTTGTTCTAAAGTTCCTAGAATGCCAGCCATACTAATATGATCAATACCAAAATCCTTAAGCATATAAATTATTTTTCTTTGTGTTTCATTTATTTTTTTCATATTACCCCTCACTATTTTTTATCATTTTTATCCAGTTTTTGCTGGCAAATTCAATTTCATCTTCATAATCATCAAAATCATTATAATAATAAAGTTCATATTCTTTATGATCTATAAAGAGATAACCATAGTTATAATTTTCTAATTCAAGTTGAATGAAAATAGAATAATTTTCATAATTCATTTGTAAGAGGAGCTGTTTTATTTCTTCTTCATTTTTATTTGTAGATAGGATATGTATTTGATCATCTTTTAGATGAAAAGGATTATTTTTATAAAAAGGTTTAATTTGTATTTTTAATGTATTCATAAGCCACCTCAAAAATATTATAAGATATTTTTCAAAAACTGAAAGATTTTTGAAAAAAGAAAAAAAGAAAGTATAGTGTAAACGAGGTGGAAAAATGCGTAGATTTGAAAGAGAAGTAATAGATTATGAATTAATAAAAGCAATGTTGAAGGAAATGAATATTGCAAATATTGGTATGAATGATGAAGATGGGTATCCTTATGTTGTTCCAACTAATTTTGGTTTTGAAATGACAGATACACATTTAAATATTTATACTCATTTTATGAAGGTAGGAAAAAAGGCTGATTTATTAAAGAAAGATCCTCGCGTATGTGTTGAGTTTAGTATTTTTAATGATTTTCCTGATAAGAAATATAAAGGGCATTATCATGATTATCGTAGTGTTATCGCTAAAGGAAAGATGAAGATGTTAGATTATAAAGATGATCCTGAAACTTGGGAAAAGGGATACAATTTGCTTTATACATGTAATCATCGTGAGATTAAACCTTTAAGTGAAAGAAAGGTTGTGCCTGGTATTTATATTGGTGTGATTGAATGTGATTTAAAGGATGTTACGGCTAAATCTGAGTTTCCTTTAAGGACAGTTGAAGATGTTCCTTTTTTAAATGTTTATGAACAAGAGGATGATGAAATTCCTTTCGATATATCGGATATTATTGCAGATAGAAAGGCTAGAATGAATAAGTAAAGCAGGAGATATAAAAATCTCCTGCTATTTTTTTAATTTATTTTTGTACTGATTTGGTGAAATATCAGTATATTTTTTAAAAACTTTACTGAAATGACTTTGATCTGCAAAAGATAGAGTTGTAGAGATTTCTAATAATGACATATTTGTACATTGTATTAAAAATTTAGCTTCTTCAGCTTTTCTTTTATTAATATAATCTCTTAAAGATATACCAACGATTTTTTTGAATTGATTAGATATATACGCAGGGTTCATTTGTAATTCATTGGAAATATCGAGAAGAGACAAATTTTTATGCAAATTTTGATTGATATATTCAATGCAGTTTCTGATCCAAAAGGGATAAGTTGCCTTTTTATTTTTTTTAACCAAAGCACAAAAATCAATAATACTATGCATAAATACTTCGTTTAATCTTTGTGATGAAGTGGCGGAATCTACTTTTCTTATATAGATATCACTTGTCCCATATGCATCTTCTAATGGAACATTTGCAGATATTACTTGTCTTGTCATGAGTGTAATTGTTGCTACAACTTTATATTTCATTGATTGAAGTTGATCGTCTGACAACGCCTCAGATTCACTATGTATAAAATTAATACCAAAACTTCTAGCGGACATACTTTCGCCCTCTTCAATATACTTTAAAAATTTCCGCTCTTCTAAATAAGTATAAATTTTATTTGTATAATCTCGTTTAGTGATAATGATTTCTTTTACTTCTTCTTCTGCTTCGCTTTTTTTATTATCGTGTAATATACATCGCATATCTTCGATACTTAAATAGTCATTAAATAAAAACTGATAGATGAGTTGAATATAAGTGAATTTTTGATTATCAAAGCTAATGCATTTTTTCAATATATCATTAATAGACGGTTTCTTTATTAAATGATTAAAAAAAACGATTTCTTTTGGAGATTGATAACGATGAAGGGAATTGCATAACATCGGTCCAAAACAAATGGTATATTCTTCGTAAATGATGAAAAATGTAATATCTGATTTGGAAGAAAGTATACCTACTTTTCCCCATCTAGTCATAGATGAATTAATAAGATATTTAAAACAATCTTTTGGTAAGTGAAAAAAGAATTGAGGATAGTGATCAATAATCTTATTTTTATTAAGAATAAACATGGGGATTTTTGTGATTTCATAAAAGTAATCAATATTATTAATGAGTGTTTGTAAAGTGGCCATTTGTAATTTCTCCATTTTTTTGATATTTAGTATAATTTATACCAAAATAATATAATATATACAAATAACTATCAATATTACTTTTATAATAATTTTTGTAATCAAAACAGAGGAGGAAAAGAGAATGTTTGAAAAGTTAGAAAAAGGATTACAAAAAATAGTTAATCCTATGGCACAAAAGTTAAGCGATAATCAATCTTTAAAAGCTGTGTCAGCTGGATTTGTTAAATTAATGCCTATTACATTAGGATTGGTAGTATTTTCTATTATCGGTAATTTACCGATTACAGGGTTTACAGATTGGCTAACAGATGTTGGGTTAATGGACTCTATTAATGCAGCACTTACTGCAAGTACAAGTATTATTTCAATTTATGTAGTGTTTGCTATTGCTTATAATTTTGCTAATAATAGAAATCAAAGTGGTATTACAGCTGGTTTTATTTCATTAGCAGGATTTGTTTTATTGATTCCACAAACTGTTCAAGCAGGTAAGGAAACAGTTTCAGCATTGCCTATAAGTTATATGGGGTCATCAGGAATTGTTTTAGCTTTAATTATTTCAATATGTGTTGGACATTTATATTGTTATTTATGTGAAAAAAATGTCACTTTTAAAATGCCAAGTTCAGTACCACCAATGGTAAGTGAATCGTTAGAACCAATTTTTGTGGCAATGATTATTTTTGGTTTATTATTTATTGTTCGTGTTGGATTCTCATTTACTGAATTTAAAAATGCTGCGGATTTTGTTTCAAAGATTGTCTCAAAACCATTATTAGCTATTGGTACTTCTATTCCAGCTTTAATATTTGTATTATTTGTTAGTAATGTTTTCTGGTGGTTTGGTATTCATCCACAAACAATTCAAGGACCTGTTAGTAGTGTACTTTACATGATGATGTTAGATAACATTGATAAGTTTGGAAATGGAAAAGAAATGTTATATGTTTTACCTTTATTAGTATATCTAATTGCTGGAATTGGCGGAAATGGGAATACTTTAGGGTTATTGATTTCTATGATTAGTGCTAAATCTAAACGATATAAACAAATGTTCAAATTAGCGTTAGTACCTCATATTTTTAATATAAATGAACCATTGATTTTTGGTATGCCTATTATATTAAATCCATTTTTCTTTATTCCTATGACAGTAAATTGTGTTATTTCAGGGATTATAGCTTGGATCTATTTAAGTGTTGTTCCATTTACATATAATCCAATGATGGAATTATTGCCTTGGACTACTCCAGTTTTTGTTAAGTATTTCTTGTCAGGAGGAATTGCATTATTAGTTTTAGTTTTAATCTTAGTGGCAGTAAATACTATTATTTATTATCCATTCTTTAAAATGGCAGATAACGAAGCTTTAAAAGAAGAAATGGCAGGAGAATAATATTATGAGTTTTTCAAATGAATTTTTATGGGGAGTAGCTACAAGTGCCTTTCAATATGAAGGAGCTTATTTAGAAGATGGTAAAGGCTGGACTGTTGCGGATGAAAGATGTAAGAAAAAAAATAAAATACAGGCCGATAGTTCAGTTGCTAGTGATGGATATCATCATTTAGAAGAAGATGTTTCCTTAATGAAGGAATTAGGAATAAAATCATATCGTTTTTCAATAAGTTGGGCTAGATTATATCCTGATGGCGATGGAGAATTAAATGAAAAAGGAATAGAATATTATCAAAAATTATTAGTTTTGTTAAATGATAATCATATTGAGCCTATTGTTACTTTATTGCATTTTGATATTCCATGGAAACTAATTGAAAAGTATGAAGGTTTTGTTTCTAGAAAATGCATTGATGCATTTGAAAGATATTGTCGAACATGTTTCAAACTATTTGGAAATCGTGTCAAATATTGGTTAACAATTAATGAACAAAATGTTATGGCAATGATGCATGACATGTTAGGTCTAAATAAAGAAGATCCAAAATTAAGTGAAAAATTAGTGCAATGCAATTACAATATGTATTTAGCTAGTGCAAAAGCTATAATTGCCTGTCATGAAATGTGTCCTCAGGCACTTATCGGTCCTTGTGTCTCTTATCCAACATTATATGCAGAAACTTGTCATCCAGATGATGTAGCTTTAGCTTATGATATGCAAGATATGATGGCTTTTGCTCCGATGGAGACATATGTTTATGGGATTATTAGTCCATTGGTAATGAATAAATGGCGTAAAGGAAATACAGTACCACAAATGTTTAAAGAAGATGAACAAATCTTAAAATCAGGAACTGCTGATTATTTAGGGGTTAATTGGTATTGTACGCAAACTGTTGGAATATCAAATAGTAAAAGTGGATTCAATATTGGAGTGGAACTTGATATTAAAAAGAATCCGTATTTGGAGTATGGACATTGGGATTGGAGTTATGATCCTAAAGCATTAAAAATGGCTTTAAAAGAATGTTATGCACGATTTAAAAAACCTATTATGATTTGTGAAAATGGCTGGAGTGAATTAGAAACTGTTGAAGATGGAAAAGTTCATGATCAAAAACGAATTGACTACTTACATGATCATATAAAACAAATGCAAAATGCTATTGATGAAGGTGTTGATTTAATAGGTTATCAACATTGGAGTTTTATAGATATTTTATCTTCATCTCAAGGTTTTGATAAACGATACGGTTTAGTTTTTGTAGATAGAGATAACTTTAATATAAAAAATTGTCAAAGAATAAAAAAAGACAGTTTTTATTACTATCAGTCAGTCATAAAAAATAATGGATTAGGTGAAATTAATGAAGAAAGATAAATTGTTAGAATTGTTTAATTCATTGACATTAGAAGAAAAAATAGGACAACTAGTGCAGTTAAATCCAGATTTCTTAAATGAAAGTGATACAGTTCATACTGGACCAATATCTTCAATAGGAATCAAAGAAGAAATGATTTCTTATACAGGATCTATTTTAAATTCAGTAAATGCTAAACAAATAAAAACAATACAAAAAGAATATATTGAAAAAAGTAGACATAAAATTCCGCTATTATTTATGGCGGATATAATTAATGGGTATAAAACAGTTTTTCCTATCCCTTTAGCATTAGGATGTTCATATGACTTTAAATTAGTAAAGGAAACAGCTCAAATTTCTGCAAAAGAAGCAGCAGTAAGTGGAATACATGTTACTTTTTCTCCAATGGTAGACATGGTGCATGATGCTAGATGGGGAAGGGTCATGGAATCGTATAGTGAAGATGTATACTTAAATAATCAGTACGCTGAAGCAATGGTTACAGGATATCAAGGGACAAATGACCCACATAATAATATTGCTTCTTGTGTGAAACATTTTGCTGGATATGGTGGAGCACAATCAGGAAGAGATTATAATACAGTAGAATTAAGCAAACGTACTTTGTTAGAAGAATATTTACCAGCTTATCACTCTGCAATCAAAGCGGGATGTAAAATGGTTATGACATCTTTTAATACTATAGATAGAATACCAGTCACTGCTAATAAGTGGTTGTTAAGGAATATACTAAGAAATGAATGGAATTTTAAAGGTGTAACCATTTCAGACCATTCTGCAATTAAAGAATTAATAAATCATGGTATTGCTAGAGATGAAAAAGAGGCAGCTCAAAAGGCACTCGAAGCAGGGTGCGATATAGATATGATGACAGCATGTTATGCTAATAATCTATCTCGATTAGTTAAAGAGAAAAAATTAGATATAAGTTATATTAATGATGCAGCTTTTAGAGTATTAGAATTAAAAAATGATTTAGGGCTATTTGAAAATCCTTATCGAGGGGCTGATGAAGATGATGAAAAAAAATATATATTAGCTCCTGAATTTAGAAACAAGGCGAGAGAAGCAGTTGAAAAGTCGTGTGTTTTACTAGAAAATAATGGTATTTTGCCGTTGAATAGTAATAAAAAAATAGCGTTAATTGGGCCTTATGGTAATAGTAAAGAGCTTTGTGGGATGTGGTCTTTTACTGTAGATAAGGATAACGTTATTACAGTAAAAGAAGGGATTGAAAAATACAGTAATAATGTTCAGTATTGTACTGGATCACAAATTTTAGATGATTATCAAGTAGTTAAAGAATTAAATTCTTTATTTGGGCAAGAATTTAAAAATCAAGAATTAGTAGATGAAAGTTTAGAATTAAAATGTGCTAAAGAATATGCAAAAGATGCAGATGTTGTAATTATGGCTTTAGGAGAACATTCTTATCAAAGTGGTGAAGCAGCATCAAGAACAGACTTATCAATTCCAAAACCACAAATGAATCTATTTAAAGAAATAGTTAAATTGAAAAAGCCAATAGTAAGCCTTATTTTTAGTGGAAGACCTCTTATATTAAATGAAATAAAAAAATATAGTGATGCTGTACTTCAATGCTGGTTTCCAGGAATTGAAGGTGGTAATGGTATAGCAAATATATTATATGGAAAGGTAAATCCGTCTGCCCGTTTGTCTATTTCTTTCCCATATCATGTAGGGCAATGTCCTATTTCATATAACTTTTTAAATACAGGAAGACCTAACACTAAAGAAGATATTGGAAATAGATTTGTATCTAAATATATTGATGCCCCAAATCTACCATTGTATGGTTTTGGATATGGGTTATCTTATAGTCAATTTGAATATTCGAAAGTTTCTTTAAGTTCAAAAAAGATGTCTATGGACACGGTTATTGAAGCATCTGTAATAGTAGAAAATAAATCAGAATATGAAGGTGTTGAAACTGTGCAAATGTATATTAATGATGTTGTTAGCTCTGTTTCTAGACCAGTTAAAGAATTAAAAGGAATAAAGAAAATAACTTTAAAACCATACGAAAAGAAAAAAGTTGATTTTATTATTACAAATGAAATGTTAAAATTTTATCGATGTGACATGAAATATGATAGTGAAGCAGGAAAATTTATTGTTTATATTGGACATGATAGTTTAACAAATAATGAGGAATGCTTCGAATTAATAAAATAAACAAAGATAAAGAAGTAAGCAAACAATTTTACAGGGATGCTTACTTCTTTTATATTTAAAAAGGCATTTTTTAGACAAATTAAATGATATGTCTAAATTTATGTGAAAAAATCAACAAATATTTAATAAACAATTACTTAATAGAGGGGTTTCATGTATAATAAATTGGACGTAATTGTTTTAATTAAAGAACAATTAAGGGAGGAAGGAAAAATTTAATGAGTATGAAAAAATACGAGGAGTGGGATGCAAATCACAAGCATGACAATCCTCCAAGAGAGAAAATTGTTAAGTTAGGTAGAAAGATTACTGATGTGGCAGATCATATTTTTGGTGGCGTAAAAGTAGAAGATCCAGAATATTGGGGACTTGCTGAAATTATAAGTGATGAAATGGCTGACATTGCTTTACAAATGAAAAAACGTACACCTTATACTTTTAAAGAAATGTGTAAGTTATGTAAGATTGAAAAAAATCAAGAGGAAGCATTTCAAAAATTATTAGATGAAATGAGTTATATTGGTTTACTTGAATATGATTATGGTTATCACTATGATCATAATGGTCGCACTGCACCACAAAGTGAAAGAAGATATATCTTACCAATGTTTGTACCTGGAAGTGCAGAGTTATTTAATATGGAAGAGTTACCAGATAGATCAAATCCACGTGTAACAAATCATCCAGATGTAGCTGCTTTCTTTGAACGTATGACTTATATTCCACTTGCTGGAATTACACAAATGGTACCACCAGGTGGTGGAGGAATTGGAATGCATGTTATTCCTGTTGAAAAAGCGATTTCTATGGAAAATGAAGCGATTGATATTGAAAAATTATCTTATTGGTTAGATAAATATGAAGGTAAAATTGGTGTAGGAAGATGTTCATGCCGTGCTTCAAGAAAAGCAATTGGTGATGGATGTGCTGATGATGATTTTGGTTGGTGTATCGGTGTTGGAGATTTTGCCGATTATTGTCGTGAAACAGGCAAAGGACATGATATTACTAAAGAAGAAGCTTTAGCTATTTTAAAACGTGCAGAAGATAATGGTTTTGTTCACCAAATAACAAATATTGATGGTGAAAATAAAATTTTTGGTATTTGTAACTGTAATGTTGAAATTTGTAATGCTTTAAGAACATCACAATTATTTAATACACCAAATATGTCACGTTCTGCTTATGTAGCTCATGTAGAAAAAGATAAGTGTGTGGCGTGTGGAAGATGTGTGGAATATTGCCCAGCAGGTGCTGTACGTTTAGGACAAAAATTATGTAAAAAAGACGGTTCTGAAATTAAGTATCCAAAACAAGAATTACCAGATGCTACAAAATGGGGACCAGAAAAATACGATTTTAATTATCGTGATAATAATAGAATTAATACTCATGAAACAGGAACAGCCCCTTGTAAAAGTGCTTGTCCTGCTCATATTGCAGTACAAGGTTATATTAAAATGGCATCTCAAGGAAGATATCAAGATGCTTTAGCGCTCATTAAAAAACAAAATCCATTCCCAGCAGTCTGTGGAGCGATTTGTAATAGAAGATGTGAAGATGCTTGTACACGTGGTAAAGTCGATGAAGCTTTATCAATCGATGCAATTAAAAGATTTATTGCGGAACAAGATTTAAATGCCAAAACAAGACATATTCCAAAAGTTGTGATTCCTGCAAGTATTCATATGGATCATTTTGATGAAAAAATTGCGATTATTGGAGCAGGACCTGCAGGTTTAACAGCTGCTTTCTATTTAGCTGAGACAGGTTATCGACCTACAGTATTTGAAAAAAGCGAACATCCAGGAGGCATGTTACGTTATGGGATTCCATCTTATAAACTAGAAAAAGATTTATTAGATGCTGAAATCGATGTCGCAAAAGCGATGGGTGTTGAAATTAAAACAGGAATTGAAGTTGGAAAAGATGTAACAATTCAACAATTAAGAGAACAAGGTTATAAAGCTTTCTATATTGCTATTGGATGCGCTGCTGGTCGTTTACCAGGACTTGAAAATGAAAACGCAGAAGGTGTTATGACAGCTATTGATTATTTACATGATGCAAACTGTGGTAATGCACCATTTGCTGGAAAAGTTGTTGTCGTCGGTGGTGGAAATGTAGCCATTGATGCTTCTCGTGTATCTGCAAGAAATGCAGCAAGTTCAGTATTCCAATTTAGCTTAGAACAAGAACCAGATATGCCAGCTTCAGTTGAAGAAATCAAAGAAGCAAGAGAAGATGGTGTTACAATCAATTGTGGTTGGGGACCAAAAGAAATTCTTGTAGAAAATGGTAAAGTGACAGGTATTGTTTTCAAAAAATGTTTATCTGTAATTAATGATGGTAAATTTGCGCCAGTTTATGATGAAAATGAAACTATGACAGTTGAATGTGATCGTTTAATCTTTGCGATTGGACAACAAAGTGTATGGAAAGATTTATTAAAAGGTGAAGATGTTAAATTCAATGGACCAGCTATTGAATTAAATCAAGTGACTTTCCAATCAAGTAAAGAAGATATCTTTGCTGGAGGAGATGTTTATACTGGACCTAAATTCGCAATTGATGCCATTGCCCAAGGTAAGATTGCTGCTGAATCATTACATCGTTATGTTCATAATGGACATATGGAAACAGGACGTAATCGTTGGGAGTTTAAACAACTTGATACAGATGATATTTTAGTAGAAAGCTATGATCGTGGACCTAAACAAGTTGAAGGTATTAACCCAGAAGTTAAAGATCGATTCAAAGATAATACACAAATTCTTACAGAAGAACAAATTAGAAAAGAAACAGCAAGATGTTTAGGATGCGGAGCAACAATCGTTGATGCGAATAAATGTATTGGTTGTGGGGTATGTACAACTAAATGTGAATTTGATGCTATCAAACTTCATCGTGATCATCCAGAATGTTCTAATATGGTTGTGGCAGAAGATAAGTTTAAAGCAATTATCCCTTATCAATTAAAACGTGTAAAAAATATTATTTTAAAGAAAAAGGTAGAACATTAAGATGCATGAATTAGGTGTTACATTTTATGTTGTTAAAGATGTAAAAAAAGTTGCGCAAGAAAATAAAGTTGATAAAATTGATTATGTGAAGTTAGAAATTGGTGAAGTTTCTGGTGTTGTTCATGATCAATTGATTGATTGTTGGAATTGGGCAAGAAAAAAAGAAGCAGTGACAGAACATGCAAAAATGTATATAGAAACATTAGAAGCAATTACTTATTGTGAAGATTGTCATGGACAATATCGTACGATTGATTATGGTAAAACATGTCCTTATTGCCATAGTGAAAATACTTATTTATTAAGAGGTAATGAGTTTAATATTAAGGAGATTGGTATTTATGAAGATTCTTGAACTTAAACAAAATATATTTAAAGAAAACGAAGTAACTGCAGATAAAATTCGTGAAGAATTTAAAAAGCAAAAAAAATTAATGATTAATGTGATGTCTTCTCCCGGGTCGGGGAAGACAACCACATTACTTCGTACGATTGAAAGATTACAAGATATCACTCGTATAGGTGTTATGGAATGTGACATTGATGCTAGTGTTGATGCTGTTACGATAGAAAATGGTGGAGCAAAAGCCATTCAATTACATACAGGTGGTATGTGTCATATGGATGCAGCGATGACTCAACAAGGACTTAATGAAATGGGAGTGGATGATGTAGATCTTATTTTCATTGAAAATGTTGGAAATCTTGTTTGTCCTGCAGAATTTGATACTGGAGCAAGTATTAATATTACGATTTTATCAGTTCCTGAAGGGGATGATAAACCAGCTAAGTATCCATTGGTTTATACTGTTAGTGATGTTGTTTTAATTAATAAGATCGATACATTACCTGTCTTTGATTTTAATAAAGAATTAGTGGAACAAAGAATCCATGAATTAAATCCAAATGCTCAAATCTTCTATATTTCTTCTAAAAAAGATGAAGGCTTTGAACCTTGGATCAATTATCTAAAAGAAAAAATGGAGGAAGTAAACCATGGCTAAAGTAAGAGTAATCGAAGTTCATGAAAATATTTTTAATACGAATAATCAAGAAGCAGATGCTCTTCGCAAAAGACTAAAGGACAAAAAAGTGACAATAATCAATGTAATGTCTTCTCCTGGTTCTGGAAAAACAACACTTCTTTCTCATGTAATCAATGAAATTAAAGAGGATTATAAAGTAGGAGTGATGGATGTTGATATTGAAACATCACTTGATGCACAAAAGGTAGCGGATCTTACAGGTGTTCCTTCTATTCAAATTCATAATGGGGGATTATGCCATATTGATGCAGAAATGACAACACGAGCAATTGATGAATTTGGTGTCGATGATTTTGATTTACTTTTTTTAGAAAATATTGGAAATCTTGTTTGTCCTGCAGAATTTGATACAGGTGCACATAAAAATACGATGATTTTATCAGTTCCTGAAGGAGATGATAAACCATTAAAGTATCCTTTAATGTTTAGTGTATGTGATTTGGTTATTATTTCTAAGATTGATACGCTTGATTATTTTGATTTTGATATTGATCAAGCAAAAGTTAATATTTTAAATTTAAATCCAAATGCAAAAATTATTTGTTTAAGTGCAAAAACAGGTGAAGGTATGAATGAATTTATTCAATGGATCAAAGAAAATAAAAATAATTAAAAAGGCATAGGTGGCTATGCCTTTTCGTTTAGTTCTTTATTTAAAATTTCTAGAAAAGCTTCTTCAGCTTTAGAAAACAAACGATACTTTTTCCAAATAAGATTACTTTTAATCATAAGTGGTGGATTTAGTGGTTTAAAACACAAAGAACTTTCAGTTGTTTCATGATAAAGATGTTCAAAAGTTAAAACATAACCAACATCCTCTTCACACATCAATTGGGCATTATAAAAAAGATTATAAGTAGCTACCACATTAAGTGCTCTTTGATTACCTCCTAACCATCCCGCAATATTATTTTTAACCATCTCTTGATTAGATATAATAATTGGCTGATTCATTAGATCCTTAGGTGTAATGAAATCTTTATTCGCAAGATTAGAATCCTTTTTCATAAGAATTCCTTCAAGGTCATAACCAGGGAGCTTTAAATAATCATATTTAGAAAAATTTGCAGGTTCCACAACAATCCCTAGATCAAAAATACTTTGATCAATCTTTTCTTCAACATATTGTGCATTTCCACTATAAAGATGAAATTTAATATGGGGATATTGTTTTTGAGTTTTAGCGATAGCTTTCATAATAACACGATTACATATACTTTCACTACATCCAATATGAATATTTCCACTAATATATTTTTTATTATTTCTAAGATAATCTTCGCTTCTATCTACAAGATTTAAAATCTCAATAGCTTGTTCCTTAAATAACCGTCCTTCTTCGGTTAAAGAAACAGTTCGCGTTGTACGATTAAAAAGAGTTATTTGATATTCATCTTCTAAATCTTTAATTTGTTTAGAAAGTGCAGGTTGAGAGACATTGAGTACTTTAGCGGCCTTGGAGAAACTTTGTTCCTGTGCAACTGTTATAAAGTATTTTAAGACACGTAATTCCATTAAATCACCTCATTATAAGTATATCATTATTTATAATTAAAAATAATAAATATCTATAATATATAAGTATTTGTAATTATAAATCTTCTTTTTTACAATACTCTTGAAAAACAAGGAGGAAAATTATGAGCGCATTATCAACTTTATTCCCAGTATTTTTTATGATCATTTTAGGAATGATCGCGCGTATTAAAAACTTTATTAGTCCTAAACAAAAAGAAGGAGCCAATCATATTGTTTTCAATGTATTGTTTCCTATCTTAATTTTTAATGTTTTATTTACTGCTAAAATAGAAGCTTCAGCAATATTGATTGTGCTATATGTTTTAGCTGCTTTTACACTAGCTATGATTTTAGGTAAATTTATTTCTAAATTTACAGGAAAAGAAATGGGTCATATCTCACCTTATTTACTTACAACATGTGAAGGAGGAAATGTTGCATTACCACTTTATACATCCATTGTAGGTGTAGCCTATGCAAGCAATACAGTTATTTATGATATTGCTGGAACAGTGATTGCTTTTATTATTATTCCTGTACTTGTTGCTAAAAAGACATCAGGAAATACAAGTACTAAGGAATTATTGAAAACAATTTTCACAAATTCATTTGTGATTGCGGTTATGTTAGGAATCATTTTAAATGTTTTAGGTGTATATGACTTGTTAAGTCAAACTGCTTTTATTGATCTTTATACAAATACAATTCAACAAGCAACAGCTCCTATTGTGAGTCTTATTTTATTGATTATTGGTTATAACTTAAAAATTAATAAAGATACTTTAGGATCATTATTAAAACTTGTAGGAGTTAGAATTATCTTTTATATGCTTGTTATTGCAGGATTCTTTATCTTCTTCCCAAATTTAATGGCAGATAAGATCTATATGATGGGTATATTGATTTATTTTATGTGTCCAACAGGATTTGCAATGCCGATGTTGATTTCACCACTTTATAAAGGTGAAGAAGATGAAGATTTTGTTGCTGCCTTTATTTCATTATTTATGGTTATTACGTTAATTGTTTATACATGTGTCGTTTTATTTGTTGCATAGTTTGAAAATTTCATATTTTTGACATAAATATATTTTATAATAAAGATAATTGAGGAGGAAAAAAAATGAAATTTAGTAAAGATTTTTATTGGGGTGGAGCAGTAGCTGCTAACCAATGTGAAGGTGCATGGAATGTAGACGGACGTGGAATGACACGTACAGATGTAACGACAGGTGGAACAGTAAATACACCACGTATGGTTACTTTTATTGATAAAGATGGAAATAAACAAAAGTTACAAAATCATGGATTTAAATTACCAGAAGGAGCTCATTTTGCTGTCTTTGATGATGAACTTTATCCAAATCATGATGGTATTGATTTCTATCATCATTATAAAGAAGATATTGCTTTACTTAAAGAAATGGGATTCAAGATGTTTAGATTATCAATCTCTTGGTCAAGAATTTATCCAACAGGAGAAGAAGAAAAACCAAATCAAGCTGGTTTAGATTTTTATCGTAATGTTTTTACAGAACTTAGAAATGCAGGTATTGAACCACTTGTTTCTATTTGGCATTTTGATACACCACTTGCTTTAGAAGAAAAATATGGAGATTGGTTAGATCGTAAATATATTGCCCTTTATGAAAAATACGTAACAACAATCTTTAATGAATACAAAGGACTTGTTAAATACTGGTTAACATTCAATGAAATCAATAATACAATCAATTTCTTACCAGATAATGCCAGTGATGAAGCACATCAAGAAGCATATCAACATTTACATTATCAATTTGTAGCAAGTGCAAGAGCTGTACAAATTGGACATCAAATTGATCCTGAAAATAAAATTGGATGTATGATTTGTGGCATTACTTATTATCCATTAACATCTGATCCAGAAGATATTTTATTTAATCGTTCTAAATGGGAAAAAGGTATCTTCTATTGTGGAGATGTTCAATGTAAAGGTAAATATCCAACATATGCGAAACGTTTATGGAAAGAACATAATGTTAAATTAGATATTACTGAACAAGATTTAGAAGAACTAAAAAAAGGTACAGTAGATATGTATACTTTCTCATACTACATGTCTCAAGCAGTAACTACTCATGAAAATGATGATGCTGTAAGTGGAAATATGTCATTTGGTGTACGTAACCCATATTTAGAATATTCTGATTGGGGATGGGCATTAGATCCTAAAGGATTAAGATATTACTTAGAAATGATCTATGATCGTTATGAAAAACCATTAATGGTTGTAGAAAATGGTTTAGGTGCTTATGATACAGTAGAAGAAGATGGAAGTATTCATGATAATTATCGTATTGAATACTATCGTGCTCATATTGAAGAAATGGCAAAAGCCATTGAAGATGGTGTAGACCTTATTGGTTATACGACTTGGGGATGTATTGATTTAGTTTCTGCAGGAACTGGAGAAATGAGAAAACGTTATGGTTTCATTTACGTTGATAAACATGATGATGGTAGCGGAACAATGAAAAGAAGTAGAAAAGATTCTTTCTATTGGTATAAAAAAGTCATTGCTTCACAAGGAGAAGATTTAGATTAAATATATTAGAAGTTTAACTTTTTGGGTTAAACTTCTTTTTTATTATTTTTAGCACTCACCTCTTGATAATGGAAGTTGATTTTTGTTCTGTCTTGTGTATCCTAGAAGTGCCTGTTTTACGGGCTTTCCGAGGCATCAGTCATTTTGTCTGGTATTGTAAAGCAGTGTCAGATTTGTCGTAAATGTCGTAAATTTGTGGTCAAAAAAAGGATGAGAAATGGAGAGTGCTAATAAAATGAAATTAACGTATACGAATGTAAATGGATATCTAATCCCGAATCTCACCTATAAATCCGGTGAACAGATGGAGCAACTTGGCAAGTATGGTTTTCTTCGCAGAGATTATCTGAAAAATCATCGAAATTCAACCTATCAGGTGATGCTTTTACAGAATACAATTGGAGAACACCTTCTGGAAGTAGATAAGGCAGCAAGAGAACGGGAAGGAGTGATCCTGAAACAGTTGGAAGAAAAAGAACCATTACCGGATAAAGAGAAAGATCAGATGGCATGGGTAAGAGCTGCTAATCAGCATAGAGCGATTGCGGAAGAGATTATTCTCAAGGAATTGATTTATGTATTAATGTTGCTAGTAAACAATTTAGCAGATAACTAATGAAAATAGAATATTGTGAGCGAAGTAAGGCGTGAGTCATAGAAATGTGGCTTGCGTCTTTTTCTTTGCCTGAAAGGAAGTGATAACTTTGAACAAGAAGTTTTTGAAGCATTATATGGAAATCAATCCAGAAGGGACAGTACAGACTTATATCTTTCTGGTGGACAATCAAGATATCACACTGAATATTGTGATGTCAGGTTATCTGGCACTTTGTCTGGTTAAGGAAGATGACGGATATTATTTCAGTGCAGATTCCTTTATAGAAGAAATGAGAGC
>OGYX01001083.1_pt1 | contig 20158 bp, 18 predicted proteins | sample 1576601 | NCBI WGS metagenome assembly OGYX01 (sample SAMEA3541561, study PRJEB24748) | human gut metagenome | biome: human gut; feature: human-associated habitat; material: faeces | place: China | collected 2012 | reverse complement strand
GGCAGAAAAGCTGGTGACACAGGAACATTTCCACTTTATTGTCTACTATGTGGCGATCATCTTCCTTGCGGCTTACGCGGGACTGATCTACATTTATAAAGGAGGAAGGCGGGCCTTAGCCGGATTTCTGGCGCTGGCGCTGGTCTCCATGGAGGCAGCCATCAATACAACCGTGACGAGTGTCACGACCACGAGCCGTGAATCCTACACTGCGGATAACGAAGAGGCCCGGATCTTGAAGGATTCTCTGGAACCGGCATCGGATTTCTACCGGGTGGAGAAAAAGACGAGGAAGACGAAAAACGACGGCGCATGGATGAATTTCCCGTCGGTATCCCTGTTCTCCTCAACGGCAAACGCGGATCTTTCGAAGATCTTTAAGAAGCTTGGATGCGAGTCCTCCACGAACGCCTACAGCATCACGGGCAGCACACCGCTTGTGGACAGCATCTTTTCCGTAAAATATGCGCTCTATTCCGATGCAGTGTCCAACACGGAGCTTATGATGTATTTGAGGGAGAGCGGCGGGACATATCTCTATGAGAACCTGTATACACTGCCGCTAGGCTTTGTTCTTCCTTCGGATATTGAGGAGAACTGGCAGTATGAGATGGATAATCCCGCGGAAGTACAGAATGATCTGTGTCTGGTCACAGGGGCAGACGAAGTTCTTGTAGATACAGGCGGAACAGTGAATAAAAATACGTTCACCTTCACACCGGATATGACCGGGGAATACTATGTGTTCGTTCTGAATAAGAAGGTGAAGAACGTGAAAGCGGATCTGCCGTCGGGTTCAAAGTCATTTGGCAATGTAGACCGCGGATATCTTCTGGAACTCGGAACCCTGTCTCCGGGATATGAAGTGAAGCTCACGGCAGATGAGGCGGGGGAGCAGTTGAATGCCATTGCCTATCGGTTCTCCGAGGATGCCATGATTCAGGTCTATGACCGTCTGAACCGGATGCCGATGCATCTGACGAGCTGGAAGGATACGAAGCTTTCCGGAACTGTAACTGCTGACCGGGCTGGAATGCTCTTCACATCGATCCCCTTCGATAAGGGCTGGACTGTGAAGGTAGACGGGCAGAAGGTGGAGACGAGGAAAGCGTTCGGCGCATTCCTCGCCATCGATGTGGGCGCAGGGGACCATGTGATCGATTTTTCTTATTTCCCGGAGGGATTAAAGCCCGGCGTCCTGATCACAGGCGGATCGATCGTGATCCTGATCTTTTTATGGTTTTTGCGCAGAGAGATGGAGAGGCGGAGAGATCGAGCACGGATGCTCAGGATCCGGAGAATGCAGCGGGAATCAGAAGAACGTGTGGATGAAGAAGGATTTGAAGAGATTCCGGAGATTGATGAAGAACCGGAAGAGAACTTAAATGAAATGGAGAAACCGGATTCCGAAATTCCCGACATGCCGGAATCGGAGAAACATATAGATCATAAAAAACAGACAACGGAGGAACAGACATGAAACTTTGGGGCGGAAGATTTACGAAGGAAGAGAACCAGTTAGTACACAATTTTAATGAATCCATCTCCTTCGATCAGAAATTTTACAGACAGGATATCGCAGGCAGCATCGCCCATGTGACGATGCTCGCGAAACAGGGGATCCTCACAGAGGAAGACCGTGACGCGATCATTGCCGGCTTAAAGAGTATTCGTGAAGATATCGACAACGGAACCTTAAAAATCACAACGGAATCCGAGGATATCCATTCCTTCGTTGAGGCGAACCTGATCGAACGGATCGGAGATGCCGGAAAGAGACTCCACACCGGGCGAAGCAGAAATGATCAGGTCGCTCTCGATATGAAGCTCTACACAAGAGATGAGATCGATGAGACAGATGTCCTGTTAAAGGGACTTCTTAAGGTTCTCTTAAAGCTTATGGAGGAAAATCTCCACACCTACATGCCGGGATTTACCCATCTTCAGAAAGCACAGCCGGTAACTCTGGCTCACCATGTAGGTGCTTACTACGAGATGTTCCGCCGTGACAGGGGACGTCTTGCAGATATCAGAAAGCGCATGAATTACTGCCCATTAGGATCCGGTGCCCTTGCCGGAACCACATACCCGTTAGACCGCGAGTACACAGCAGAGCTTTTAGGCTTTGACGGACCAACCTTAAACAGCATGGATTCCGTATCCGACCGGGATTACCTCATTGAGCTTCTGGCAGCACTCTCCACGATCGCCATGCATTTGAGCCGTTTCTCCGAGGAGATCATCATCTGGAACAGCAACGAGTACCGTTTTGTTGAGATGGATGATTCTTACAGCACCGGAAGCAGCATTATGCCGCAGAAAAAGAATCCGGATATCGCGGAGCTGATCCGCGGAAAGGCCGGCCGTGTCTATGGTGCCCTGATGTCCATGCTGACAGTCATGAAGGGAATTCCGCTGGCATACGATAAGGACCTTCAGGAAGACAAAGAGCTGACCTTCGATGCCATCGACACCGTAAAGGGCTGCCTCTTACTCTTCACAGGAATGGTATCCACGATGACATTCCGCAAAGATGTGATGGAAACCAGCGCAAAGAACGGCTTTACGAATGCCACAGATGCTGCGGACTACCTTGTAAACCACGGCGTTCCGTTCCGTGATGCCCACGGGATCATCGGACAGCTGGTGCTTCTCTGCATCAACGAGAACAAGGCATTAGATGATCTGACTCTGGAACAGTTCAAGTCCATCAGTCCGGTATTCGAGGAAGATATTTACGATGCGATCTCCATGAAGACATGCGTGGAGAAACGTGTGACCATCGGTGCTCCGGGTGCGGAGGCGATGAAGAAAGTCATTGAGGTTTATAAGAAAGAACTGAACGCTTAAAGTTGACATTGCAGAAAAAGGCTTTCGGACCACTGAAAAATGTTTACATTTTCTCAGTGGTTTGAGAGCCTTTTTCTATAAGGGCGACGCCCGACGCTTCTTGTCGGATGCGCAGCATCCGGCAAGAAGAGAACAATGTCAACAAATCAGAATAACGAACACAGCCGCCAAGGACGATACCCCAAATATCGTTCCAAGGCGGCTGTGCGTTTTAAATATCGCGTTATAATATAATGAGAAGAAAGTTTCGGGAAGAGTTGGTGCGGCTCTTCCTTCCATTAGAGTATTATAACATGGTTTGTCAGGAAAGTAAAATGGTTATGAGAAAATAATAAGTGACAAATTATAATATTAAATATTAATAAAGCTTAACATTTTTAAACGTCCAGGCATATAGGGCGCAAAATACCGTTTGAGCCAAAAATCATAAGCTGGTTTGATAGAATTGTAAAAGCTTCTCTGTTTTGATATAATAAATATAAATATTAACATTTGGAACGAAACAGCATGAAATGAAGATGCTCACGCAAAAAAGATATCGAACATGTTGGTGTTGTGGCACAGGAAGGAGAATCGAACATGACGTTTCTTGAAATTGAAGCGTTCTTGAAGATCGCCCAGTGCGGAAGCTTTTCTGCAGCGGCAGAAAAATTATATATCACACAGCCGGCTCTCGGCCGTCGGATCCGCGCACTGGAGGAAGAACTGGGCTATTCCCTGTTTATCCGGAATAAAGGAGTCCGTCATGTGGAGCTGACAAGACAGGGGAGAGCCTTTGTTGGAATTGCACACCGCTGGCAGGCACTTTGGAATGAGACTCAGGAGGAAGCATTGCTGAGCAATGAGAAGAGTTTTTATGTGGCCAGTGTTGGAAGCCTCCTTGCATTCATGCTGCCAACGGTGTTTCAGGAATTTATAAGGAATACGCCGGAATGCAGCCTCCATGTGACGACACTTCATTCGAGTGAAGCTTACAGCTATGTAAACAACAAGACGGTGGACATCGCCTTTATCACGGATCCGATGTATTCGTCACAGGTAAAGACGGAGGTATTATTTAAGGAAAAACTGTGCCTGATAGTGGGAAAAGATCTGAATCTTCCCCACAACATCAAAGTCTCAGAGCTGGATCCGCGCCGGGAAATCCGGACACAGTGGGATCAGAATTTTGACACCTGGCATAACTATTATTTCAACAGCGCGGCAGTTCCACAGGTTTATCTGGATGAGATGGGATTTTTACAGTATTTCACCCAGAACGGTGATAACTGGGCGTTTCTTCCGATCTCTGTCGCAAAAAGCATCTTAAAGACGACGCCGGTATCGATCCATGAACTCGATGTGGAGCCGCCAAGCAGAACGCTCTACTATCTGTACCGGACGGAGGACCAGTCCCCATATCAGAAGCCTCTTCTGGAAATATGCAGACGGAAGCTTGCAAATGAAAAGGGGATCACATTGATGGATCCGATCCTGAATGCATGATCATATTATACAACAACAGGGGCTGCCATTGACAGCCCCTGTTGTGCATTTTATTTATAATCAGCGCTTGTTGCTTGCTCTCCAGATATGCATCTTCTCAGCCTCTGCGATCAGCTGGTCGCGGAACTGCGGGTGCGCTACGGAGATGATCGCTTCGGTCTTCTGCCATGTGGAGAGACCTTTTAAGTTTACTTTACCGTACTCAGTAACGAGATAGTGGATATTCGCACGGGTATCGGTTACGATGGAGCCAGGAGCCAGAGTCGGAACGATTCTGGACTCTAAGGTGCCGTCCTTCTTCTTGAAAGTGGAGGAGCAGCAGATGAAGCTCTTTCCGCCCCTGGAAAGGTAAGCGCCCAGAACGAAGTCGAGCTGTCCGCCGGCTCCGCTGATGTGCTTGATTCCTGCGGACTCTGCGTTTACCTGACCGAAGAGGTCAAGGTCAACAGCGTTATTGATGGACATGAAGTTGTCAAGAGCAGAGATCGTGCGGACATCGTTCGTGTAGTCTACCGGTGCGGACATACACTCCGGGTTCTTATTTAAATAGTCATATAATTTCTTTGTACCTGCGCCGAATGCGTATACCTGACGGCCTTTGTCGATATTCTTTCTTGCGCCAGTGATCTTTCCGGCGTTTGCGATATCCACGAATGCGTCAACATACATCTCAGTATGAACGCCGAGATCCTTTAAGTCAGATTTCGCGATCAGAGCGCCGACCGCGTTCGGCATTCCACCGATACCAAGCTGTAAGCATGCACCGTCCGGGATCTCCTCAAGGATCAGCTTTGCGACAGCCTCATCGACATCGCTTGCAGCAGCAGCGCCGCCCATCTCAGCGATCGCCGGGTTGTCACCTTCCACGATCATGTCAACGTGAGAGATATGAACGCCCTCTTCAGTGCCGCCGAAGCATACCGGCATATTCTCGTTCACTTCCACGATAACGACCTTGGAAGTCTCACATACAGCCGCCATATGGGAAGCGTTCGGTCCGAAATTGAAGAAACCGTGCTCGTCCATCGGGGAAACCTGGAATACAGCTACGTCCGGCTTAGTCTGGGATTCTCTGTAATATCTTGGAAGCTCAGAGTAACGGATCGGAGCATAGTAGCTGAAGCCCTGCGCGATCGCTTTTCTCTCGATACCGCCCATATGCCAGGAGTTCCAGGTCATATGTTCTGCCGGATTCTCAATCTTGAAGATCTCCGGCACCCACATTAAGATACCGCCGCGGAAGTTTACGTCGGTTAATTCCGGAAGTCTTTTCGCAATCGCCTTGTCGACAGCAACCGGTGTCGCTGTTGTCCAGCCATAATCGACCCAGTCACCGGACTTGATTACAGAAGCTGCCTTCTCTGCGGAAACCAGCTTTTCCTGATACATCTGTTTGAAATCCATTTTCAATACCCTCTCTTTGTAACCATAAAAATATAGTAGCAATATATCGCGCGAGTTTTCTGTTTTCGTTGACACGAAAGCAGGAAGCACAGGGCGCTCGCCCTATGCCGGCACATATGGAAAGGCTTATGCAAACGGATCCGCAGCACTTGTTTCCATATAGACCGCCGCACGGACAGACTATGAGATTATTTTAACATTTTCCGGGTGTAAGGTCAATAATTCCGGGAAAAAGCTTCGTAAATGTTCGCAAAACATGACGAAGCGCCAAAACACCGCATCAAAGCAAAAAAGTAACTTTTGTACGAAAGGATAAGGAAACTTTCTAATTTGTTTAGAAAAATTATATAAAAAGCTTTTGAGAATTATTTGACACAAAAACGGTTTGGTGATATTATTAGTTATACATAATATACTGCCTTGCTTGTGAAAAATTATATGGTGTAGAGCATGGCAGCGGTATAATGAGGAGGAAAAGAAAATGGCAAAGAAAATTGTACTGGCAGGTGCATGCCGTACCGCAATCGGAACAATGGGTGGCGAATTAAGTACAATCCCGGCTCCGGAACTTGGCGCAATCGTAATTAAAGAGGCTTTAAAGAGAGCTGGTGTAGCTCCGGAAGCTGTTGACCAGGTTTACATGGGTTGTGTAATCCAGGCTGGTCAGGGACAGAACGTAGCTCGTCAGGCTACATTAAAAGCTGGTCTCCCGATCGAAGTTCCGGCAGTTACGATCAACGTAGTTTGCGGTTCCGGTCTTGAGGCTGTTAACATGGCAGCTGAGATGATCCTTTCCGGTGACGCTGATATCGTTGTTGCAGGTGGTATGGAGAACATGTCCATGGCTCCGTATGCTATGATGAAAGGCCGTTACGGATACCGTATGGGCAATGCTACCTTAGTTGATACAATGGTTAACGATGCTCTCTGGGATGCATTCAACAACTACCACATGGGTATCACAGCTGAGAACATCTGCGATCAGTGGGGTCTTACAAGAGAAGAACTGGACAAGTTCGCTGCAGTAAGCCAGCAGAAGGCAGAGGCTGCTCAGAAGTCCGGCGCATTCAAGGACGAGATCGTTCCGGTAGAAGTTAAGAAGAAAAAAGAGACAGTTATCGTAGATACAGATGAAGGTCCGCGTCACGGAACAACGGTTGAGACACTCGGCAAGTTAAAACCGGCATTCAAGAAAGACGGCGGCTTAGTTACAGCTGGTAACTCTTCAGGAATCAACGACGGTGCAGCAGCAGTTGTTGTTATGAGCGAAGAGAAAGCTAAAGAGCTCGGTGTTAAGCCGATGGCTACATGGGTTGCCGGTGCTCTCGGCGGCGTAGATCCGAAGATCATGGGTATCGGACCGGTTGCAGCTACAAGAAAAGTTCTCAAGAGAACAGGCATGGAGATCAAAGACTTCGATATCATCGAGGCTAACGAGGCATTCGCTGCACAGTCTGTAGCAGTAGGCAAAGAGCTTGGCTTTGACCTTAACAAGTTAAACCCGAACGGCGGCGCGATCGCTCTCGGACACCCGGTAGGAGCTTCCGGATGCCGTATTCTCGTTACACTTCTTCATGAGATGGAGAAGGCAGATGCTAAGAAGGGTCTTGCAACTCTTTGCATCGGCGGCGGAATGGGCTGTGCTACAATCGTAGAGAGAGACTAATCTGATCTGGGGCATAGACAAAATCTGAGGAGAACAACGATATGGGTTTTGTAAAATATGAGCAGGACGGTTTTGTTGGTGTTATCACCATCAACCGTCCGGAGGCTTTAAATGCGTTAAATACAGAGGTTATTCAGGACCTTGATGCTGTTCTTGACAGCATTGATCTTGGTACAACAAGAGTGCTGGTTGTGACCGGCGCAGGTGAGAAATCCTTTGTTGCCGGTGCGGACATTGCTGCAATGAGCACGATGACTGTACAGGAAGCACGTGAATTCAGTAAAGCTGGAAACGATGTTTTCCGTAAGCTGGAGACACTTCCGATCCCGTCGATCGCTGCTGTCAACGGCTTTGCACTTGGCGGTGGAAATGAGCTTGCAATGAGCTGCGATATCCGTTACTGCTCCGAAAACGCTATATTCGGACAGCCGGAGGTTGGTCTTGGTATTACTCCGGGATTCGGCGGAACCCAGCGTCTCGCAAGACTGATCGGAGCCGGAAAGGCAAAGGAAATGGTATATGCCGCTGTCAATATCAAAGCTGACGAGGCATACCGGATCGGCCTTGTAAACGGTGTATGTGCGAAGGAAGAGCTTATTCCGACAGTTATGAAGCTGGCAAAGAAGATCGCCTCCAACGCACCGATCGCTGTCAGAAATTCCAAGGAGTCCCTGACAGACGGTTACCTTTCCGACCTTGACCACGCAATCTCTATCGAAGAGAAATATTTCTCCGAGTGCTTTGAGACTGAGGATCAGAAGGAAGGAATGAAGGCGTTCCTCGAGAAGAGAAAAGTGGACGGCTTCAAAAATCGATAAGATTACATAACATTGTTGCATATATAAGGAGATAAAATCATGAAAGTTGGTATTATCGGCGCAGGAACCATGGGTTCCGGTATTGCACAGGCATTCGCACAGACTGAAGGCTATGAGGTAATGCTCTGCGACATCAATGAAACATTTGCAGCGAACGGAAAGAAGAAGATTGCCGCTGGATTCGAGAAGAGAATCGCAAAAGGCAAAATGACTCAGGAAGAGGCTGACAAGATCCTTAACAAGATCACAACTGGTGTGAAAGATATCTGCGGCGATTGTGACCTCGTTGTAGAGGCTGCGATCGAGAACATGGAGATCAAAAAGCAGACATTTAAAGAGCTCGACGCGATCTGCAAACCGAGCTGCATCTTTGCAACAAACACTTCCTCTCTTTCCATTACAGAGATCGGCAGCGCTGTTGAGAGACATGTAATCGGTATGCATTTCTTCAACCCGGCACCGGTTATGAAGCTGGTTGAGGTTATCGCTGGCTTAAACACAAAGCAGGAAGATGTTGAAGCTGTTAAGAAGATCTCTGAAGAGATCGGCAAGACTCCGGTACAGGTAGAAGAGGCTGCAGGTTTCGTTGTAAACAGAATCCTTATTCCGATGGTCAACGAAGCAGTCGGCATTTATGCTGAGGGCGTTGCTTCCGTAGAGGGTATCGATACTGCCATGAAGCTTGGCGCTAACCATCCGATGGGACCGTTAGCTCTCGGTGATCTGATTGGTCTTGATGTTGTTCTTGCAATCATGAATGTTCTTGAGACAGAGACAGGCGATCCGAAGTATCGTCCGCATCCGCTTCTTAAGAAGATGGTTCGCGGCGGCCTTCTTGGAAGAAAGACCGGCAAGGGTTTCTACGATTACACAAAGTAATCCGGAGATAGTTACCGGTATGGGAAATGCCTGACGGGGATCTGATCCCGTCAGGCAGATAACCCGATAGCGTTTACTTTTTCCACTAAATATCAGCGAAAGCAGGTTTATGAGGTAAAGAAAACGCTAAATTTATTTTTTAACCAAGATTGTGTTTTTTTTCACAATCGGAATTCTGGGCATATATGTTGGGTTATATGCCGGGAATTTTGAATCCGCAAAATGCGGGACAGGATAAACGCGGGCGGAAACCACGTTTGTCCAATGGATAGGTACATCGGAGAAATGAAGCATCCACATTTCCCTATGTTATACATGATACAATTCACAAGGAGGAACTAAAAACATGGATTTTACATTAGGTAAAGAGCATGAGATGGCGAGAACACTGTTCCATGATTTCGCCGAGAAGGAAGTCAAACCCCTTGCTCAGGAGGTTGACGAGGAAGAGAGATTCCCGGTTGAAACCGTAGAGAAGATGGCTAAAAACGGTTTCCTCGGTATTCCGGTACCGAAGGAGTATGGTGGACAGGGCTGTGATCCGCTTACATACGCTATGTGCGTTGAGGAGCTTTCCAAAGTTTGCGGTACTACAGGCGTTATCGTTTCCGCACATACATCCCTTTGCATGGATCCGATCATGACATTCGGAACAGAAGAGCAGAAGCAGAAATTCCTCGTTCCGCTTGCAAAAGGCGAGAAGTTAGGCGCATTCGGTTTAACTGAGCCGGGCGCTGGTACAGACGCTCAGGGTCAGCAGACAAAAGCTGTTTTAGACGGCGACGAGTGGGTATTAAACGGTTCCAAGTGCTTCATCACGAACGGTAAGTATGCTGATACATACATCGTTATCGCTGTAACAGGCACTGTTGAGAAACGTGGCAAAATGCAGAAAGAGATTTCCGCATTTATCGTAGAGAAAGGTACACCGGGCTTCACTTTTGGTACAAAAGAGAAGAAGATGGGTATCCGCGGATCTGCAACATATGAACTTATTTTCACAGACTGCCGCATCCCGAAGGACAACCTCTTAGGTGAGAAGGGTGAGGGCTTCAAGATCGCTATGCATACTCTTGACGGCGGACGTATCGGTATCGCTGCTCAGGCTCTTGGTCTTGCAGAGGGCGCTCTTGACAGAACAGTTGCTTACGTAAAAGAGAGAAAGCAGTTCGGCCGCACAATCGGTCAGTTCCAGAACACACAGTTCCAGCTTGCTGATATGGCAACAAAGGTAAAAGCTGCTCAGATGATGGTTTACCGTGCAGCAATGGCTAAGGCTACTCAGAAGTCCTACGGCGTAGAGGCAGCAATGGCTAAACTGTATGCAGCAGAGGTTGCTATGGAAGTTACAACAAAGGCTGTACAGCTCCATGGTGGTTATGGTTACATCAGAGAGTACGACGTAGAGCGTATGATGCGTGATGCTAAGATCACCGAGATCTACGAAGGAACAAGTGAAGTTCAGAGAATGGTTATCTCCGGCGCACTGTTAAAATAATAATTTAACAGCTGGAAGATCATAACTATAAATGAAAATAAGGAGTGAAATACAGTGAAAATCGTTGTTTGTGTAAAACAGGTGCCGGATACTAAGGGCGGCGTAAAGTTCAAACCGGATGGAACACTTGACAGAGCAGCTATGCTCACAATCATGAACCCGGATGATAAAGCTGGTCTGGAGGCAGCTCTTCGCTTAAAAGATCAGTATGGTGCAGAAGTTACAGTAGTTACAATGGGTCTTCCGAAGGCTGAGGAAGTTCTTCGTGAGGCTATGGCTATGGGCGCTGATAACGGTATCCTTGTTACAGACCGTGTTCTCGGCGGTGCTGATACATGGGCTACATCCCAGACAATCGCTGGTGCTTTAAGAAACCTTGACTATGACCTCATCATCACAGGCCGTCAGGCTATCGATGGTGATACAGCTCAGGTAGGTCCGCAGATCTCCGAGCACCTTGGTCTCCCGGTAATCAGCTATGCTGAGGGCATCGAGATCGATGGCGATTCCGTAATCGTTAAGCGTCAGTTCGATGATAGATACATGATGTTAAAGGCTAAAATGCCGTGCTTAATTACAGCACTTTCTGAATTAAATGAGCCGCGTTACATGACTCCGGGCGGAATCTTCGATGCATACAAGAAAGAGATCACCGTTTGGGGCAGAAAAGATCTGAAAGATGTCCTTGATTCCAACCTTGGTCTTAAGGGATCCCCGACTCAGATCGCTAAGGCTTCCGACAAAGTAAGAAAGGGTGCAGGCGTTAAGGAGACAAACCTTGATCCGTCCGCAGCTGCAAATTACATTGTTGAGAAACTTACTGAGAAACATGTACTTTAATTCAAAAAAAGAAAAGTGTGGTGAAAAGTGATGAATTTAGCAGAATATAAGGGTGTATATGTCTTTGCACAGCAGGTAGACAATCAGATCAGCAGCATCGCTCTGGAGCTGATCGGTAAAGGTAAAGACCTGGCAAAAGATTTAGGAACAACTGTAACAGCAGTTTTAGTTGGTTCCAACATAAAAGGTCTTGCAGACGAACTCGGTGAGTACGGTGCAGACAAAGTTATCGTTGTTGACGATCCGGAATTAAAGGATTACAGAACTGAGCCGTATACTCATGCGATCACATCTGTTATCAACGAGTTCAAGCCGGACATCTTCTTAATCGGTGCTACAGCAATCGGTCGTGACCTTGGCCCGCGTGTTTGCGCACGTATCCATACAGGTCTTACAGCAGACTGCACACAGCTCGATATCGGAGATTTCCCGCTCGTAGCTATGCCGGGTAAAGAGCAGAAACATGGTCAGCTCCTTATGACCCGTCCGGCATTCGGCGGCAACACGATCGCTACAATCGCTTGCCCGGAATTCCGTCCGCAGATGGCTACAGTACGTCCAGGCGTTATGCAGAAGCTTGACCGTGAGGCTGGCAGAAAAGCTGAAATTATCGAATTCAACCCGGGCTTCACTCCGGACAACAAGTACGTTGAGATTCTCGAGATCGTTAAGGCAGTATCCGACGTAGCTGATATCATGGATGCAAAGATCCTTGTTTCCGGTGGTCGTGGAGTTGGCAGCGCAGAGAACTTCAAACTGCTTGATGACCTCGCTGAGGCTATTGGCGGTACAGTAAGCTGCTCTCGTGCAGTTGTAGATTCCGGCTGGAAGCCGAAAGATCTTCAGGTAGGACAGACTGGTAAGACTGTTCGTCCGCACGTATACTTCGCAATCGGTATTTCCGGTGCTATCCAGCACGTAGCTGGTATGGAAGAGTCTGACATCATCATTGCGATCAACAAAGATGAGTCCGCTCCGATCTTCGATGTAGCTGACTACGGTATCGTAGGCGACTTAAACAAGATCGTTCCGATGCTGACAGAGAAGATCAAAGAAGCAAAGGCTGCAGCAGGTAAATAATTTACGTGAATTGTATATACCAGGGTGAAAAGTTTTGAACTTGGCACCTGGAACGAATAAAAGTAGGCAGAGCGATTCTGCCGGCAGTGTCCAAACAGGTGATAAAATCCCCGTCCGGATTTCCGGGCGGGGATTTTTGCGTTATGGTGTCCTTGGATTATTCTTCGTTTGTTGCTTATAATGATAGAAGACTGATAAATGGAGGATTTTTTATGTTGTGTATGAGTGAGCTTAGAGAGTACGGGGAATACCTGAGAGACAGGGAGATGAGTGAGAATAGGGTGGAAAAAATTCATATATGTACATAAGTTATTATATTGCAATGTAGGGATATGCAAAAATTTAAGTAAAACGCAGTATAGAAATCACGTTTAAATTTGAGGAGCGAAAATGAAGAGACTAAACATCCCGGTAGGAGTATCCAATTTTGAAAGAGTGAACGGGTAAATGAAAATGACCGGGAAATATTCGGTCAACTTGCGAATGTAGTGTAGGGCAGACTGACGGATGCCATGCTGGAGATTATCCGGGCAATGATGAGTACGGCGCTGAGGGACAACACATCCCTGCAGTTTGCGGTGTCAATCGGATGTCCTCGTGTATCGAAAGAGAGTATTTTTACCGGAACCAATAATTTTGTTTTTGATACGATCTCTGATACCCGCCTGAATGAATGCTTTGGATTTACACAGAAAGAAGTGGACCAGATCCTGACATATGCAAAGAGGAAAGATCAGCTTGCAACGGTAAAAGTCTGGTATGATGGTCACCATTTCGGTGAATTTGATATCTATTGTCCGTGGGACGTTATGAACTATGTGTAAAGGCTGCAGACGGACCCAAGCGCAAGACCGGCGAGTTATTGGAAAAATACCAGCGATAACGCGATCATCCGCTCTTTTATCGATATGAAGAGCGATACGATTACCAGGAAGATTTTTATCATGCTTTTCTGGCGGGAATCTTTACCGGAGCCGGATATATGGTGGAGTCAAATAGGGAACATGGTGAAGAGCGAGTGATGTTGTGGTAAAAGATCTCCGGCATGGGGCGGTGTTTTAGAATCGCTTTTTATAAGAGGCGCTGTATGGTAAAGAAAAAATAGAGTACTGGAAGTTCCCCGGTCGTTGGCTGTAATAAAGACTGACGATTGGGGTACTTTTTGAAATTCGAATAAAAAACAGATAAATAGCTGTGCACTTCACCGAATAAAACAGTTATACAAAGAAATATGACCGTGCTATGATAGATTTAAGAAACATGCAGGGGCAGTGAGAAGACTTCTATAAAGTTGCTGCAAAAATTTATTTACATCAGAAAGAGGCGGGAGGCATATATATGAATTTACTCGATCTATTCAGTCTTCAGGGAACCTTGTTTGCATTGATGATTGTCGGAGCAATCTTAAAGAAAAAGGAGATCATCGATGCCAATGGAAAGAAATGTCTGACGGATTTATGCATCAACGTGGTGATCCCATGTAATATCTTTAAGTCGTGCCTGATTGAATTCAACATGGAAATATTTCGGTCCTGTGCGTTGCTTTTACTGGCGGCGGTGATCATGCAGGCGGTCTGTCTGACTTTAAATAAGTTTATCTTTAACCGGTATGTGCCGCGGAGAAGGAAAGTCCTCCAGTACTGCACGATCGTTCCAATGAGTGGATTTCTCGGAAATCCGATCGCAGAGGCGATCTATAATGAGATCGGAGTTTTGTATACTTCAATTTTCCTGATCCCTATGCGGATCATCATGTGGTCGGTGGGGACAACTTATTTTGTGGCGGATGAGAAGGTGGATAAGAAGAAAGTCGCGAAGAACGTGCTGACACATCCATGTCTGGTCGCAATTTATCTGGGCTTGATCTGCATGGTGACTCAGGTGAAGCTTCCAGCCGTCATCACGGCGACAGTGAAGTATCTTGGGAATTGTAACAGCGCCCTCACGATGCTGATCGTGGGAACGATTTTGGCGGATGTAAAAATTACAACGATCTTTAATAAAGATACAGCCATGTTTTCTGTATTCCGTCTGATCATTCTCCCGGCAGCAGCACTGGTCGTTGGACTTGGACTTGGACTTGATGCCACATCACTGGGAATCAGCGTTCTGATGACCGGCATGCCTGCCGGAGCTACGGCGGCGATTTTTGCGGCAAGATATGACAGTGACGCCTTGTTTGCAACGAGATGCGTGGTTATGACGACGCTAATGTCCATGCTGACCCTGCCAGTCTGGTGTTATCTGGCAGGGTGAGAGGCCCCGGCAGGTCGATTGTTTTCAGCCAGGAGAAGCGCTAGAAATTTTTGTTCATTTGAAAAACGGCACACCGCATGCGATAGAGAACGTAAAGCTAGGGGGTTGTGCCGGTTCTTGTGAGTGCAGCGTTCGCGGCATCCATAAAGTTCCGGATTGCCTTCCACTGGTAAGGCTGTTCCAGAGAACCGAAGCGGATCTTATATTTTGCGGATCGTCCGAGATGGATGATCCGCATTTTTTTGCGCTGCTCAGGGGAGAGGGAGCTCATGGCAAGGTTCAGCGGGGAGATGCAGGCGCCTTTTCCGGCGGCGCAGAGCTCCAGAAGCATTCCCATATTGTCGGACTGGGTCTTTACGATCGGTTTGAAATTGCCCATGGTGATGAAGTGTCTTCCGAGCTGACCGGCGATGTCTGTGGCGTAGTTTAGAAGGAATGGGCAGTGTTCGAAGATCGAGAAGTCTTCCGGGCTTCTTAACATTAACGGTTCTGGCTGTGAATCTGTCAGTGCAGGGAGATCCTGGACAGAAAAGGAGACAGTGCCAGCGGTGTCATGAGTGAAATCAGAGCCGGAGCAGTAGATAGTCTTTGGAAGATGTAAAAATAGGGCATCTGCTGGGGCGGCATCGGAAATGACCTCATGAAACAGAGAATCAGCAAGCAGAAGAACGACCTCCTCCTCATAGAAATCGCTCAGAGTGATCCCTGGCAGAAAATCCGGGAACTTCGCGATGGCGAGATCGATCTTATGTTCCATCAGGTCTTTTTGTAGTCCAGTGTTCGCATTTTCGATGACCTGGATCTCCATATGCGGGTAGCGGCGCTGGTATTCCGTGATGATCGCAGGCATGATCGCGTGGCAGCGGGTAAAAGAGATGCCGATCCGCAGGATGCCCTGCTCATTTTTAGTCAGGTCGGCAAATTCGTGCTGCATTGCCCGGTATTTTTTCTGGAAGTCTGCGGCGTACTGGCAAAAGATCTCTCCGGCGTAGGTGAGTTCCAGGGGAACATGGCGGACGAAGAGCTTGCAGTCCAGCTCCTGTTCCAGATTGGCGATGTGGGTGCTCAGGGTCTGCTGGGTGATATGGAGAGCATCGGCGGCTTTTGTGAAGCTGCGCTTCTCGGCGGTCATGAGAAAATAGTCCATGGAAAGAAAGTTCATATAAAACCTCCGGAATATAAAAAAGAAAGGTAACTGTTCAGTAGGTCTGCGCACTTGCTGCGCTGACCGTAAGAAAACATAGGCTAAAAGGCAAAAATCCATCGGCGTAGCCGATTTGGAATGGATTTTTGCATGTAACTGTGAAGGTACTGAACAGTTACAAAGAAAGTTTGATTGTAAGTGTCGTGCAGAGTCTCGAATCAGCTGTGCTGATCATAAAGGATACGGGACAGCCAGAATGAACTGGGAAAATCGTGTAAAAGAATGAAATCTGTAACTTACATACAGTTTTTTAGCTGTATTATATATCGGAAAATACAGTTAGACAAGTGGAAAATCCAGGCGTATACTAGAATCATAAAGGTGGATCAGGATATCTGAACAGGGAACGGCTGGCTGAGGGAATGGTTCACGAAAGAAAACAGGGAAGAGGTAAACATTATGAAGGTACACACCAGTGAGACGGCTGTTCTGGTCGTGTTCGCGGTGACGCTGATCGGGTGCATCCTTGCGGGAATCCCGATCCTGGCAGCGTTGGCACTTGGATATCTGATCTTTTTCGCGTACACTTTGAGCCGCGGTTATACGGTCAGAGATATTCTCGGGATGTCCTGGAAGGGAATCAAGACGGCGAAAAATATTTTAATTACGTTTTTACTCATCGGGATGCTGACGGCGCTCTGGCGGGCGGCGGGAACGATCCCGGCGATCGTCTCCTACTGCGCAGGGCTTATGAATCCGTCGGTAATGATTTTGATGGCATTTCTTTTAAATGCTCTGGTTTCTGTCCTGACTGGAACGGCATTTGGTACAGCGGCGACCATGGGTGTGATCTGTATGACGATGGCAAAGGCAATGGGGTGCAACGAGATCATTGCAGGCGGCGCGATCCTCTCCGGCGTGTTCTTCGGGGACCGGTGTTCGCCGGTATCCACCAGCGCGCTGCTGGTCTCGGAGCTGACCCACACAAATATTTTTGACAATATCCGTCTGATGGTGAGGACGGCCATCGTGCCGCTAATTTTGACCTGTGCCTTTTACGGTGTCTGCGGAATCGCATTTCCGGCGGCGGAAGCCGGAAATTTGTCGCTGACGGAGAGCTTTTCTGGCGTATTCCATCTGGGACTGATCCCAATTCTTCCCGCGGTGGTGATCATGGTATTATCACTTTTCCGGGTACAGGTGCGGATGGCGATGCTGGCAAGTATCATGACGGCACTCGGCGTGTGCCTTTTCTGGCAGCACACGGACCTGTTCCTGATCGTTGAAATTCTGGTCAACGGTTATCAATCTCCGGATCCATCAATCTCGTCCATGATCGACGGCGGCGGAATCATGTCCATGGTGCGGGTGGCACTGATCATCACGATTTCGTCCTCCTATTCAGGTATCTTTGAGGAAACCGGACTTTTAAATGGTTTAAAATCGAAGATGGGCTCGGTGAGCAGAAAAATCACCGTATTTGGTACGATCCTTATGACGTCCATGGTGGCGGGGATGGTGGCCTGCAACCAGACACTGGCAACGATGCTGGTGGACCAGGTCTGCAAGGATCTGGAGCCGGATCAGCAGAAGTTTGCGATAGATATGGAAAACTCGGTAATCGTTACGGCTCCGCTCATTCCGTGGTCCATCGCGGGTGCGGTTCCGCTGGCGTCTGTGTCGGCGCCGCTTGTGTCGATAGGGGCGGCGGTGTTCCTGTATCTGCTTCCAATCTGGCATCTTATTGTGAGAGCCAGGAAGGCTGTTTGATAAATTTTAACTTTTCCAGTTTTGGATGAAAAGGGCAGGGCTGGACAACAGAAATAAACAGGATAGAAAATGTGGATGATCGTCAGTGGAGATAGATTATGAAAACAGCAGAAAAATTAACAGATGAAGCAAATAAGAAAATATGTTCAGGGGAGATACTGCAGAATCTGAAACCAGCGGCAGGGAAAGAATTTTCTGACCTGCCGTGGGAAGAGAGCGAGGATATGAAAGAGATCTGCGATAACTTCCGTATCATTGAAAGGCAGAGGGACCTGTACCGGGAGCGCTGCACCAGACTTCAGAAAGAAAATGAGAATCTTAAGCGATTGCTTGATAAGATCCAGATCGTGGTGTGTCAATATTCTAACTGCTGACTACCTTCAGCCTTTTAGCCGCGGCACCGCCGGTCCTTTTTTGGGACCTGGCGGTGCCGCATTTCACACCCGTGTGTATATTATTTAGCCTTTGTCACGGAAAGAATGGTTCCATCAAAAGCGTCTACTTCATTGACCGTTCCGGTGTAAGTTACAGTAACTTTATCGCCGTCCTTGACTTCGGAGAGACCTTCCGGTTTTTTATCGGCTTCGAAGGTGAACGCGTAATCCTTTCCATCAGCACTTACCGTGAACATGAAATCTTTTATGTCACTGATGGTACCAGTCATTGTAGACTCTTTTGATTCGTCGCTTTTTTCACTGCTGTTTTCGGAAGCTTTGGAATCAGCCTCTTTCTTGCCTTCTGCTTTTTCAGCGGCAGTTGTCTCCTTTTCAGCAGCAGTTGTATTCTCCTTCACAGCAGCCGCTGTTGTCTCAGCCGTTGTAGAAGCAGCGGTTGTTGCAGCAGTTGTGCTCTGGGAAGAGCATGCGGTTGCCAGTGCGATGATACCTGCGATGCAAGTGGTAAGAAGTAATTTCTTTTTCATAATAATTTAAGTCTTCCTTTCTAATATCGAAAATATAAGAGAAAAAACGAAAGATCCAGGTGCTTCAAAGGATCTCTCTCTTTCTTTATGATCCATATTAAATCAAAAAAGTGTGACCAAATTGTCAAAAAAAAATGAAGGAATACGGTCAGATATAAGAGGCTTTGTAAAGAGAATGAAAGAAAAATGACAGAAATGTAAAGAATCTGAACCAATGTCACTTAGTTAAGCTTATTGGTTCACTAAGAGGTAAACCTCTAACAAAAATTTATAAATTATAGTTGACACATCAATCAAAATGTGCGGCCGCTCTCGTTGCCGATATAATTCTAAGGTAACGAGAGCGGCCCTTGAATTAGAACTATATTTCATTCTGATTCAAGGAGGTTTACCTATGACATTTCCTGAAATTGTCAAAACTATACTTTGGGACATTATTGATGAGATGTCCCGCTCACTTTCTTCTTTTGTAAAAAATCCAGATAAAGATTTTATCCGCAAACGCAAACTTGATTTTAAGAAAATGATGCATCTGATCATTTCCATGGAAAGCGGATGCCTGAATCATGAACTTCTCAAATTTTTTGAGTATGATTCCTCGCTTCCTACCGGCTCTGCTTTTTATCAACAACGTTCCAAACTTTCCGTTTCTGCATTCCGTCACCTTCTTAAGGAATTTAACCTTAAATTCCCCTTAGAAAAATTTCGCGGAAAATACTATCTTATTGCGTGTGATGGTTCTGAATTTAACATTGCCAGAAATCCTAACAATCCCGACACCTTCCACGAGCCTAATGGCAAATCTCTATCCGGTTTTAATATGGTTCATACCATCTCTTTATATGAGGTATGTTCTAAGCGGTATCTTGATTTAGAAGTTCAGCCTGGGCGTCTTAAAAATGAGTTTCAAGCTATCTGCAATCTTATGGATCGGTATGCCTATGGGGGATCCCCCATTTTCATTGCTGACAGAGGATTTTCCAGTTACAATGTTTTTGCCCATGCAATCGAAAATCATGTTGATTTTTTGATTCGTGCTAAGGATTTGAATGTACAGCGTTTTCTTGGAGTCGAGACTCTTCCTGACAAACTGGATACAACCATAGAACTGATTCTGACCAGAACACAATCAAAAAAGAAACATAAACATCCCGAAAAAGAATCACAATACCGCTATATTTGTAAAAACATAGCTTTCGACTATCTTGATCCAGATGATATTTCCGATGAATATCTGCTGAAACTAAGAATCGTCCGCGTTGAAGTGTCCGATGGTGTTTTTGAAAATATCATCACTACACTTTCCGAAGAAGCTTTTACACCGGACGATATAAAATACTGTTACAATCTCCGCTGGGGCATCGAAACTTCTTTTCGCGACCTGAAGCATACCATTGGTGCTACTAATTTAACCTGTTGTGCTATTTCAAATAAAACGTTTAAAAACTTGTAAAAACCGCAAAGAATCCCTGTTTTTTTTGATAAACAAATTTTGTAACTATTCAGTACCTTCATAGTTACACGCAAAAATCCATTCCAGATCAGC
>OGYX01001058.1_pt1 | contig 20418 bp, 6 predicted proteins | sample 1576601 | NCBI WGS metagenome assembly OGYX01 (sample SAMEA3541561, study PRJEB24748) | human gut metagenome | biome: human gut; feature: human-associated habitat; material: faeces | place: China | collected 2012 | reverse complement strand
CCCACGATTCTGCGGGTCGCCCACGCGGCGACCCCTACGGGTTGCTCGCGCAAACAAATATTTTTCATCGCCGTTTGCGATACGTAGGGGCGACCGCGTGGGGCGCCCGCTATGCGCTGAGGGTCCCCCGAAGCGGCATTGTCAATTTGAGTCTAAAGGCGCGCAGCGCCATCTGAATCCGAAATGGCGTCGATGCAGCGGCGAGCCCGTTGCGCAAGCTAGTCCCTAGCGCCCCCCCTTATCCTACATCACGATTCGTTCCTTATGGGCGAAAACCTTAAATGAATCCAGCCGCAGGCCACAGGCCAGGGTAATATTGTATTTTTCAGCTAAGGCGACGCCCAGACTCGTCGGCAAGGCCCGCGATGCCAGGAAGCGAACGCCCATGCCGTGGACCTTTTCGATGACCGATTGAGGAACGCGGCCACTGAAGACCAGGACGGCCTGGCTGACATCGATGTGCTGTAACTCGACGAAGCCCCGCAGGCGGTCGAGGACGTTGTGGCGGCCAATATCTTCCGTATAGACGAGGACCTGATCACCTTGGACCAAAGCCCCTTCATGGACGCCATGCGATGCATGATGAGCCGTCGAAAGGCTATCCAAAAGACCGCCGTAAGAACAAATCTGTTCTGCCGTAATCGCTACGAAAGGCGGCGCGGCTGAACGGAAAGGCTCACCGGCCGTCGTTGTCACCCAGATGGCACCGTCATCCCGGGAAACAGACGCCACTTTGCGGCCACCTGGGACTTTCCCTTCGGCCAGGCAGTAACCGACGGCCAGGGCTTCCAAGTCTTCCGGTGACGAAATGAGCGTACCGACTCGTTTACCATCAAGCCAGACAGGCGTCGTCACTTCAACAGCAATGGACTGGTTCTTTTCCACGGCTCCTTGATGATAGTCGATATAGGGTAATTCCCGACACGACGAAAAATGCAAGTCTTTCTTATTGAAATCCATCAAAAATTCTCCCTGCCCATCCAGAGCAGTGCCGTCAGGACAGCGCCGCCGAGGCTGCGGGCTTTGTCAGAAATAGTGAAACAATTATCCCGTTCATCATCCCGCGGGTCGATGTCGGCCATCTTGAAGCCCTGAGGCACGTAATAACCGTCGCGTATCAAACCTCGGACAAACCCCGTCAGCGACGCCGGGACAGCGATTCCCATCGCCTCCGTTACCGTAGTCCCAACAGGAATTGTGTCTTTTGTCAGGACAGCCATAGGCTGTCCTTTTTTTACTTTATCGCCGATGTGGACCAGGCCGTACACGAAACCAGCCTGTGGACTGTGAATGACGCGTTCCTTGCCGTAGCCGGCAATCAATCCGGGTATACCCGTATTGGCAATAGCCGCTCCCTGCCAGAGGATGCGTCCCAGTTGATGGCCCCGTTTCGTTTCAATGACGGCATCGACATCGACACCAGCCGTGAACCCTGGGCCTAAGGCAACCGTATGAGGAGCCATTTGACGACTCGTTCCGAGATTTTTTTTAGCCAGGATGGCATCGACGACGGCCCAAGGCTTTAAAGTCGCAATCGATGTCCCCGAAGGATCCACGATGAGGGGAATGTCATCAGCCTCCCACACGGCCTGGACCTCAGCCAGCGACTGACAGCAACGGCACGTCAGATTCTCGACCGTAGCCGTACCATCGTATACGGCTTCACAGAGCGCTACCTGACGCCGGATAGCCGACGGCCGCTCCACTTCCAGCAACAGCAGGCGGAACCCAGCCTCATACAAAGACTGGGCCACACCCGTCGCCAGATCCCCGGCGCCGCGGATAATGACCAGTTTCTCTCTCATAAGACCACCTTTCCACATCAAACATCAAACATCAAACATCAAACATCAAACATTTTTATTATACTTTATATTCCCAATTTTTCCATAATACGCTTCAGTTTTTCCTGCGTATCTTCATTTTGTTTCTGCAACGTTTGGACTTGTTTCTTCAAATCGCGGACTTCTGCCTCTTTAGCCGCATTGGCTTCTTTCAGCTGAGAAATTTCTCTGATCATATCTTTTCGCGTCGACGGATTACGGCCGACGCCTTCACCGACGCCGATAGTGACGCCGGCATTGACCATATTCTCGCCATTGCCGACAGTCGCCCCCATGCTGACCGTAACGTTGTCGCTCGGACGATAGAAGGCGCCGATGGCAGCCGCTGTCGAGCCGCGGTAGTTCCCGATGCCGGCAGAAAAACTCAGATCATCATCGGAATTCGGATCCGGATGAAGCGCTGCCAAGGCAGCCGCGCCGGCGCCGACTTTATTGATGCGCCGGTCGAGACGATTGATGTGATTCCCTAAGGTATTGATAGCTGTCCCAGCCGCATCCGCGACTTGGGCTACTTGGCCAACGGTGGCCGCATCGTCCTTTTTCTTCCCATCGGCCACCCCCTGGATCCGGTTGCCCCCAGCGTTGATTCCCTCGCTGGAGACTTTCACCTTGCCGGCCTGGAGGCCGTCCTTATCCAGGGTCATCTGGCTGTCACCGCTGCCGATGGTCACCTTGTCGAAGGATACGTCCTTTTTGGTGGTAATCTGGATGGCACCTTTGTCGTTGGACAGCTGGATGTTGTCGCCGCTTTCGAAGTTCTGGAAGTTTTGCTTATCTTTTGGTGTGACTGTCTTTACGTCTACCCCATCAATTTTACTCGTCCAGCCGGCCTGCACATTTCCCGAATTTTCCTGAATCTTTTTATTCAGGTTGTTCAGGGAATCGACGATATTGTTGTTCTCCTTGTTCCGGATGTCCTCATCGATGTTGGATATGTCACCGATGTCTGTGGCTTTGGCCACGTTGTCGATGACCACGCTGCCCTTCTTGGCCCCGGTACCGTCCACCACGTCCAGGCTCACCTTGTGGTCGTCGCTGACCTTATAGGTATTTGCCTTCACGTGGGTATCGTTCTGCTGGGCGGCCTGTTTAGCGTCGCTGACAGCCTGTTTCAGCTGATCTTCCGTAGCAGCCCGGCCGGAGATGATGTTGTTGGCATCCCAGGTCTTGTTCGTCAGCCCGGTCATGGTACCGTCATTACCGCTGATGGTCACCATCTGGTGGCCGCTGGTACCGTTGCCGATGGTCACGGTCCCGCCATTCCCATCGATGACCACGGAATTGTTCCCGGTGGAACCACTGCCCACCGTCACTTTTCCATTCTGTCCATCGATGAGGATGTTGGGATTGCTCTTGGAATCCTGGCCCAGCCTCAGGGTATCGCTGAGCTTCACCTGATACTGGTTGGGATTGTCTGCAGCAGACGTCACCGTGATATTGTCATTGACGCTGCTCACGGTCACCCGTTTGGCTTCCGCTTCAGACTGGGCAGCCGCCTGGGCAATGTTCTTCACATCCTGGATGGTAGCTGCATTGGTCCCCACTTCGTCACTTTCGTAATGGTACTTCCTGTCTTCCTCGTTGTAGATACCGCCGCTCTTCAGATGGGTGATCTGTTTCCCGTAGTTGTTGATCCCGTCTTTGGTGATCATGGGACCATCGGTGATGACCACCCCATCCACGGTCTCCGTCTTGCCATCCCGGGTCACCGTCACCCGTCCCACGCTCACAGGATGGATTCCCTGTGCATCGGGGGTGCCGGCATTGACCGTGGTGAAGCTGGGCGCCTTTTTCATCTGGATGATCAGGGCGTCGCTTTTTCCATCCGGTGTCTTACCGACGATGACATTGAGGTTGGATGCATCAAAGTCTCCCGCTTCACCGGTACCGGTCCCAATGATCCGGACTTTGGAATCCAGGGTAGCCTTGATGCCCTGGCTTTCCTCTGCCGTCTTGTCCGCATCATGGTTCCCCAGGAAGGTGATGGGATTCTCCCAGACCTGCTTTTCCACATCCCGCAGCTGGCCTTCTGTAGCCGCCCGGCTGGGACTGTAGCCCACATTGAGGGGATCCCAGCTGGTATTGCTGAGACCGGTCAGGTAGTTCCCGGTCTGGGTGTCTTCTTTGTGTTTTTCCGTGATTACATCCTGCAATTCCGCCGACTGCCATCCAATGGCCAGGGGAGAAGTGCCGATACCACCGGTGGAAGAAGTCTGTCCCCCGAACTTTACATAGCTGCCGCCATTGATGGTATTGTGAATCCCGTCCAGGGTGATGGATTGGCCGTCACCTTCACTGCCGCCCACGGTCACCTTTTTGTTGAGCGCTACATCGTAGGTATGGTGGAGGCCGTCCTTATCGAGCTTATGTGTCAAGACCAGATTCCCGTCCGCCTGTCCGTGATTGACCGTCAAGGTAGTCGCTTTACTGGCCTTGGATTCCACTTCCTTCAGCTGGCCCACCGTAGCCGCATCGCTGGTATCCGTGCCGTCGGCCACATTCTGAATCCGCTGGTCCCCGGCAGAAATGCCTTGGTCCGCGGTGAATTTGGCTTTATAGTCCTTGCTGGAAGTAGGGCTCAGATACAGGCCCGTCTTGTCCAGGTGGGAGGCTTCTGCCGCCGTGTCCCCCATGTAGATGTCCGTCAGGCCGTGGAGGCTCTTGGAGAGCTGCACGTTCAGGGTACCCTTGGTGGCATCCCCCACCACACCGATGTTGTTTTTCGTCAGGGCATTCATATCCGTCTGGCCACCGGTAATGGACAGGGTCTGGTCCAGCTGCTTCTTCACCACGTTCTGTTCCGGCGTATCGGCGCCGGCAGCCATATAGTTGTCCCCGGTGAACCGCAGCCCGTCTTCCAGGATGGCAATTTCATGGGCATTGCCCACATTGCCGTTGTTGTAAGTCAGGCGGGTGGTGGTGGGGTCGGAGCTGGCCAGAGACGTGGTACCCATGGTGGTCGTGATGTTGGCCTGGGCCTGATCTACGCCCTTCAGGCTCAGCATGCCGTAGGTACTGGTGGTGCCGTCCTTCAGGTCGACCGTTTCCGTGGTCAGGGATGCCACACTGCTGTTCTTCTGACCAATGTGCAGTCCATCCAGCTGCAGCTGCCGATTCAGGTTCACATACAGGATCCCGTCATTTCCTACGCTGGTAGTGATGTTGCGGGAGGTATCCGCATCGGTGCCGCCGAAAATCTGCAGGGTATCTCCCAGGTGCTTCGTAACGGATCCGGTATCACCGGTGAAACTCAGGCCTTTCACATTGTTGTCCGTGCCGATGATGGACTTGATCTGGCCGTAGTTCACCGCATCCAGGTCCGACGTACCGGCTGCTACGTTGGTGATCTTGTTCCTGCCATTGTCCAGGCCGCTGCTGGTCAGGCTCACAGGCGATTTCCCCTCGGCCTGGGCCTTCAGTGTCAGCTTCAGATTTTTGGCATCGATCACCGCCGTATCCCCGTTGTCATTGGTAAAGGTGGCGCTGGTCAGGCCCGTCAGGTCCTTGGCCAGACGGATTTCCACCTGCCCGTCCTGGGTCGAACCGTGTTCGTCCAGGACCTTGGGCTTCGTCACCACACCGATGTTGTTCTTCGTCAGATACGTATTGGCCGTCTCTGACGTGATCTTGGCCGCATGATCATTATCCATGCCGCGCAGGGCCACAGTGCCGTTCAATTTTTCTGTCAGGTTCTTGTCCCCGTTGTCGCCGGAGAAAATATAGCCGTCATCCAGGGTGGCAATCTGGTGGGCCGTATTGTAATTGTCCCGATAGGCCAGGCGCACCGGCTGATTCTTGGTGGTCGTGCCGGAATTGCTGGTCTGGTAAACTTCCTGCAGGAAGGGCAGCGCTGCATAGCTCTGGTCCGGATTGGCGCTGAGGACGGAAATATCTGCCTGGGCCCGGGGATAGGTGTCGCTCACATGGGTGGCATCGCCCCGCAGGGTCAGGATGCCCGTCTGATTTTTCGCATCTGCTGTCAGGGCCACACTGTCCACACTGGTAACGTCGTTGGGATACGTGCTGCCGATGTGGAGACCCTTCAGGTATACATTATCCGCCAGGGAAACCTGCAAAGTGCCATTGCTGGCTTTTTCGCTGCCGGAAGCGGTGGTCTTGACGTTAGTGTCCCCGGCGATCTTCAGGGTGTTGCCGTGGTTCAGTTTCACTGTCGAACCCATATCCCCGTCCACGTTGATGGTCTTGTCCCGGTAGGTGAGGACGTCGTACAGCTGTTTGCCCGTCACCGCATCTTTGGAGGTAGAACTGATGTCCCCCTCTGCCAGGTTGGTCAGCCGGGTCCCCTGGGCTCCCTGCAGGGTAACGGTACTCTTGTCCGCCCCATCGTAGACCACTGCGTTGGAACCACTCACATCAGCTCCCTGGAAGTTGGCGTTCACGGTGTAGACCTTGTGCCCATCCGTTGCCGTTGTAGGCGTGCCAATGGTCACGTTGCTGCCGCCCACCAGTTCCGTGGTCGCTGCCGCCTGGGCATCGGTCAACTGCTTCTTATTGACCGCATCCGTATCCTCCGTACCGGCCTTTACGTTGGTGATTTTCAGGCCGCCGGCATTGATCCCCTCTTGGCCAATGCTGACAGTGGAACCGGCAAAGCTGATGTTTTTCAAGCCCGTCAGGGTATCCTTCAACTGCACATCCAGGGTTCCATTCCCTTCAGAATGAATCCCGATATTCCCGCTGGTATAGTCCGTTTGTGCCGTACCATTGCCCTGCAGTGTCAGTTTCTGATTCAGGAGCAGATCACTGTCCGTACCGCTGTCACCGGCCACATGGAACCCGTCTTTCATGGTCGCCAGAGCGTACGTTTCATTGCCCTCATCCGTATAATAGACCCGGGTAACGGGCAACTCCGGATGTTTCAGGTCCCCTTTGTCCCCTTCGGCTCCATCTTTTACATACAAATCGACGGAGGTATGGGTAATCGTCGGATTTCCTTCAGTTTTGGTCCGTTTTTCCCCGGCCAGGAACAGATGGCCCACCATGGCCGTATCGTCCGCTGCCTGGGCCTGGTACAGGGAGGCCGTCCGGTCGCTGTTGGTCACGTTCCCGTCAGAACCGATGGTCCCCAAAGTCAGAGAACGGCCCACCAGGTCCTTCTTCAGGTACACAGTGGTAGTCGCATTGCCGTCACTGCCGCTGACCTGGGTGGTCACGTTGGCCGAAGAATAATCGCTGGCCAGTTTATTTTCCAGGTTCTCTGTGGACGAGAGAGCCACATCGGACCCTTTGACAGAAATGGTGCCGCCCAGGGCCAGTTTGGCCCCGGTGCTGTTGTTGCCCGCTACCTGGGTACCGACGTCCGCCTTTTCCTGGACCAGTTTTTGCACGTCCCCGATGCTGGCCGCATTGTTGTAGTCCGCCTGGCCGGTAATTGCAGTGTCATAGGTGGAAACTTTCCCATCCGTACCGGTGATACCGCTGCCCAGATTTTTGATCTGCTGGGAACCGGCACTGATGCCGCTGCGGGTGAACCGGGCTGCGGTGGTATCCGTATCCGTCCCCAAAATCAGTCCATTGGCATTCAGGACGCTGGTCTTGGTCACATTCCCATCGGTATCTGTCTCTTCGAAGGTGGCGCTGGCCATATGGGTCAGGTTGTCGTCCACGTTGACCGTATAGGTGGTTACCTTCTTCTCTGTCTTCGAAGACACATGGGTGTTGGTTCCATCGGTCACTCTCGTGGTCCCGCCGGTCACGGTCCCCTCACTGATCTGATCCACCAGACTCTGCAGCTGGCCTTCCGTAGCCGCCCGGTTGGCCTGGAGATTGTTCTGGTCAAAGGTGGTATTGTTCAAGCCGGTAATGGTGTTGCTCTGGGGATCCAGGAAAATATCCTCGACGTTGACCCCTCCATTGGCCGTAACCCGACCGCTGGTAAGCAAAGATCCGGCGGTAATGGCCCCAGTACCGGCATTCAGAATAATTTTCCCAAAAGAGGAAGTCCCCGTATCGCCGTCCAGGACCACCCGGTTATCCCCGTTCCCCAGGGTGACCGTATTGTTCAGTTTCAGGGCATAGTTGGTCCCTTTGGAATCGCTTTCGGCCGTAGTCGTCAGCACCAGGTTGTTGTCTCCCACACTGACGGTGGTATGTTTCCCGGCTTCCGCCTTGGCCTGGCTGGCCGCCTCCTGGACCGTATAGAGCTGGCTGCCGTTTACGGCTTCCGTGGAATCGGCCGTAAGACTGCCAGAAGCCAGACCGGAAATCTTTCTGTTTCCCAGATTGACACCCTCGGTGGCACTGATCTGGAGCGGGTTCTTTCCAGTGCCCCCCTCGTTAGGAGAAATGACCAGTCCGTTTCCTGTCACAGACGTGGTGAAATCACTGCTGACCACATTCACGCCGGTGAGGCCCGTCAGATTTTTGGCAAGGCCCAGGGTCAGCCCACTGGTATCCCCTGTAACGGTCAGGTTGCTGTCCTGCCCTTTGACCTTGAGGGTTCCATTCAGGGCCACCGTGGTGCTGCCGCTGTCCCCGGCAAAGGTCATGCCGGCGCTATCAAGCTTAGTAGTCAGATTTCTGATATGGGTCGTATTGGCAGTGACATTCTGGTTGGTGGCAAAAAGCTGGCTGCCGTTCACCCCGTCGGTGCTGCCTTCGGTGAGGTCTGCAGCCAGTACATTCGTTACTTTCTGGCTGTTGGCATTGAGGCCGCTTCCGTTGATATAGGTATTTGTACCCACTTTGTACGCAGGGGCTGTCACCCCGCTTCCACGGATGGTGGTAGTGGCGTCGCCACTGCCGAAGGAGGCACTGGTCAGGTTCGTCAACTCTTTGGCCAGTTCCACTTTCAGGCCGCCGTTGCCGCTGGAAACCACACCCATGTTATTCGTGGTCAGTTTTTCCGTATCTTTGATTCCCCCCGTAATGCTCAGGGTATTGTTCAAGGCCAGGGTGTTGGCCGTGCCTGTATCGCCGGCGAAGGTGTAACCGTCGCTGGTCAGGGCCACCAGATGGGCGCCGCTGTCGCCGTCTTCCAGGCCCCGGTAATCGATCCGGAGCGTACCGCTTGAATCCTTATTGGCCGTCAGATTCATCAGGGAATTGTTCCTCCCCTTGATACTGATATAGCCATAATGGTCGCCATCCACCGTATTCTCACTCAGGGTCACCGGATAGACGGCCTGTTTGGTGGGGCTGTCCGCCGCTGCGATCTGGGTGCCCACATAGATCGTATTTTCCTGGATCTGCGGTGCCATGGTCACGGTCAGTTCGCCCTTGTCAGAGACGCTGGTGCTCAGGTTCTTGTACGTATTGTCACCACCGGCGCCTTTCAGGGTCACCGTGCCGCCGATGGCCACACTGGTAGGGTTGGTATGGGAGCCCGCTGCGCTTTCCGCCCCGAAGGAAATCCCCTTGGCCGACCCATCAGCGTTCAGGATATTCGTCAGCTGGCTGCCGTTGATGGCGTCCGTGGAAGTTTCGGAGATGCTGCCCTTCTTGACCCCAGTGAGGATATGGCCGCCGTTATTCAGGCCGGCGCTGGTCAGTTGCACAGGATTATCGCCGCTGCCGATGATCAGGCCCGTGCCATTGACAGTGACCCCATCGCCGAACTGGGCGCTGGTCAGACCTGTCAGGTTCTGGGCCAGCTGCACAGAGAGTGTTCCTGTAGTGGGGTCCGCCTGGACACCGATATTGCCGGAGGTCAGGCTGCTGGCATCGGCTCCGCCGGTGATCTGCAGGTAGTTTCCCTGGCCCGGCTGCAGGCTGCGGGCAATCACGCTGGTATTGGTAGATTGGGTGGAGTTGTCGCCGCCGAAGGTCAGGCCGTCATCCAGGGAAGCCAGGACAGGCGTTTTCCCCTTTTCATCGGTGTAGGTCAGACGGGTGGTTCCGGCACTGTCAGATGCCGCGGTAATCACCGCCGAAGTGCCATCCCTGCCGTTGATGCCTACGTAGCCGATGGTATTGTCCGTTCCCAGGACCACGGGATGGTTCACCCGGCTGTCCGTAGGATTGGCCAGGGCCGAGCCCACATCGATCCGGTCTTCCAGCAGTTCCTTATCCAGCAGGATCTGGAGTACGCCTTTCTGGTCCACGTAGGTCCTCAGGTTGGTGCCGGAGTAATATTTGTTGTCTTTCGTCCCCGCGCCTTGGATCAGGATGGGGTTTTCTCCCAGTTTCCGGGAAATGGTGCCGCCGTCGTTACCACCTACCTGGATGGTTTTGTTTTCAAAGGTGGACAGATTGCTGGAAACAGCGCTCAACTGGCCGAAATTCACTGCATCCGTAGTATCCGTCCCGGCAGCCAGGCCGGTGATCTTCTTGGTGCCCATGAAAAGGCCATTGCCGCCAATGGAAATATCCGAAGTCCCGTCTGCGGTGGAAGCATTTTTCACGGTAATGCTGTGATTGACCGTCACCGTATCAAAGGAAGGGGAAGTGGTCATGACCACTTCCAGGCCGTCCCCGTCAACATTTTTCCGCACCCCCAGGTTGGCCGTACTGGCTGCGCCATCTTTCAGGGCATCGCCGGTGAGGCCGCCTGTCAGATTGAAATTGCCTCTCAGAGACTGGGTAACTTTCTGGTTGTCGTTGCCTGTAAGAGAAATCCCCTCTTCTTCCACAGCCTTCAGCTGGGCCACGTTCACCGCATCCGTATCCTGGGTGCCGGCTGCCAGGTTGGTAATCTGGCGGGTATAGGTTTTCGTCTCAGAACCGACCTTGAACGTCCCTCCGCCTACCGACACAGCACCTGTGGTCGAGGTCCATACGGAATCGGCCTGGTTCGCTGTTTTGCTGCTGCTGAGATAGCCGGTTATCCCGTACGCTGTACTTGCCTGGGAACCCATACCCAAAGCCACGCCGCCACTGGCAGTGGTACTGGTCGTTCCACCCAGTGCCACACCGCCCAAGCTGGTGACTGTGGCACCGCCACCTAAAGCCAGGCTGCCATAACCAGAAGCCTGCGTACTGTTGCCTAAGGCAATAGCTCCCGCGCCCTGGGATTTTGCATATGGTCCGATGGCTATCGAAGCATACGTTTCTGTATTATCCGTTGTTTTTCCTGCTACAGAAGAAAGACCGATTGCCACGGATCCCGTTCCATAAGCCGCCGCCTTATTCCCTGCTGCCAGAGAACTGGGGCCATGTGCCCCGTCGTTCAGATAATTGCTGCCGGTTTTCGTATCAGTGGCGTTGACGCTGTAATAGCGGGTGGCCGTCTTGGCCACGTTCTGTTCCACCTTTTCAATGGACTGGGTGACGCCATACAGCTGGCTGCCGTTGATGGCGTCCGTGGACGTTCTGCTGACCCGGCCGGCTGCCACGTGGGTGAGGGTCCGGGTCTGTTCCGAGGAACCGCTGCCGGAACCTACGCTGATGGTCCCAGTAGGATTTGTACCAGCAAACTTGTAGGTAGTGGAATCGGAAGTTTCCCCATAGGTGTCCTTAATAGCCATAGAGGGCGTGCCTGTCGTATCCCCATTGTTCACCTGAGAACCGGCGCCCAGGGCCACACTGGTCTTACCTCCGTTTTCCGCGTTCACAAAAGCGTCGCTGCCCAGGGCCACCCCTTTGTCCCCATTGACTTTTGCGTTGTACCCCAAAACAGTCCCTTCAGTGGCATTGGCTTCTGCCGATGTCCCTACAGCCGTAGCGTGTTCTTTGTTGTTCGTAACCTTAGTCTGGTAGCCGATGGCCACGCTGCCATTGCCCGTACTGCTGCTGTTCTGGCCCAGAGCCAGAGCATCTGTGCCGCTGGCCACGGCACCGGTGCCCAGGGAAGCAGCCCCGCTGGCCGTGGCTTTGGCGTCGGCCCCGATGCTCACAGAAGCACTGCCGGTGGTGGTATTGGAATCGGTCATGGCCCCGATATGGACGGACCGTTCCGCCGTAGATCTGGCATTGCCGCCGATGGATACGGAATTGTTATAGGCCCCGGCACCATGGCCGATGGCTACGGCGTTATCATTCTGGGCGCTGGCGTTCTGGCCCAAAGCCACACTGCTGGTGCCATTGGCTACAGCTCCGGTACCGATGGCCGTCGCCCCTGTATTGGAGGCATTGGCCCCATTACCCAGGGCGGTACCCTGGGTCTGGGCCTGGGCATTGACGCCCACGGCGGTGGACTGGGTCCCTGTGGCCCCATTGTTGTTATAGTTGCCGGCAGTTTTCAGACTGTCATCATTGTCCCAGTCATTGTTCTTCGTAACGCTGACAAAATGACCGCCGCTGCCAGAACCAGAACCGCCGCTGGCGCTCAGGTCAAAAGTCCGGGATCCGTCATCGTTATATTTGGGGGTAATCTTCACGGAACCATCCGTAGAAGAAAGGGTGGTCATGGAAGCCTTCAGCTGGGCCATGTTGACGGCATCATAATCGCTGGTACCGGCAGCCAGTCCAGTCAGTTGACGAGTAATCCATTTCGTTTTATCCCTATTGGAGGTATCGCCGATGGAGACACCTGCCGTAGTGGATTTCCAGACAGGGGAAGTAATGGCACTCTGGAAGGTACTGTTCTGGACATTTCCAGTATTGGACCCTTCCCATGGCAGATATCCCTGGACCCCAGCCTTGGTTGCCCAATTGGACACAGAATAAGCCCCCAGGGCTACTCCGTCTTTGGCATCGGATCCGTCCATTTTCGCTCCATACCCTACAGCGACTCCGCCTTCGGCTCCATTGACAATAGAATCTGCCCCCAAAGCGATGGAATAGGTTCCATTGGCATTGGCGCCCTTTTCTCCCACGTTATTGCCCCCAATGGCAATCCCGTAGGGATGGTCCGAAGAGCTGTCCTGCCCAATAGCAATAGAACCCTGATTATTCACGATGGCATTTTTCCCGATAGCAATCCCATAGGGATTATTGTTCGCCTGGGCCCCGGTACCGATGGCCACGGCATCAGCCCCATGAGCTTTGGCCTCTTTCCCCAAAGCGAGAGCTCTTGCCATGGTAGATTCAGAGGAATGGCCGATTGAAATACCATCTTCTGCTTATGCCGTGGCATGTGCCGATTCACCCAAGGCTATGGAAGATGTCCCCTGAGCAGACGCACTCTTTCCAATGGCAACAGCATTGGCCTTTTCCGCATAGGCCGTATCACCGATGGCTACATCATAGGTGCCTTTCCCGGAAGCATTTCTGCCCAGAATGATGCTGTAATCACTGCCTTCCCCTGTATCACCGATGGCAATGGAGTAATTGTACAGTTTGCTATTGTATTGGGCCTTACCGAAACTGAAGCCGTGCTTCTGGCTATCATAGGCAAATTCTCCATCATTGAATAAAATGGTCCCATAGAATTTACTGGTCCCATAGACAAATAAATCGCCTTGTTTGTTGGGATAATCCCCAATGGTCACGCTGCCATACTGAACTCTCTCTCCGGCAGCTGCCGAGGCCGTCCCGTTCCCCAACACCAGGGCCAGCGTGATGGCCCCTATCAGCCAGGCATTCCCCTTCCGCCCGTCATGGCAGCTGCCGCTTTTAGCGTCATGATTTTTGGCTAATTCCGATACGACAATCCATGCTGATTTCGCTTTGCTCCAAATAACCTTAAATACTTTATTCATAGCTTCCCCTTCCTTTTATATGATAATTGTCAATATTATGTTAGTATTTTATTCATATTTTGTTTACAGATACTATTATAATACAACTTATCATTGTGTCGCAAAAGGGATATAAAAAAAAGGGATTGTCGCACGAAGGCTTTTGCCGTCATGCACAATCCCTTTTTTCACGTGGTTTGCCGTGGTTCGTGATTTGTTTGCCGTGAAGGTTTAAATTTTTTAACAATCTGCTGTATGAAAATATCATTTTTCTTGCAGCTGTGAGAATTTTCGGCAAACGAACCACGCCAAACGAACCACAAAAGGGGCTTGTCGCTTAATGCGACAGCCCCTTTTTTTACCAACTTTTATTTTTTCTTCCGGCTATATGGCGTCCCTTCTAAGGGCAATGACGTCTGGAACTGGCCGTTCCATTTGTAATAGGCCCCAGCTACGGCCGGAGCAGTGGGGATAGATGTGATTTCACCGACGCCGATGGCACCATAAGCTACGTCGACGCCTTCTTTTTCGATGGGGATAGCTTCGACATCCGGGGCTTTATCGGCCCGGAACAGGCCCAGGGTCCCGAATTTCGCCGTCGGTTTGCAGTGGTCCAGGGGATATTGTTCCGTCAAGGCATAGCCGCAACCCATAATGGTGCCACCTTCAATCTGGCCTTCCAGGCTCTTACGGTTAACGACGCGGCCGACGTCGTGAGCGGCGACCATCTTGCGAATGGTCCCGTTTTCGTTGAGGATGCAGACGTGGGTGGCGTAGCCGTAGGCGACATGCGATACGGGATGGGGGACGTCAGCACCCATCTTGTCGGTCTTGCCCAGGTATTCGCCGACGTATTCCCGGCCGTTGAGGACATCCAGGTCGCTCCGGTTGAAGCGGACGGCTGCCGTCGCCGGCGATTCTTTTTCTACCGTTACGCCTTCCAGGTAATCACTGGCATGACTCGTTTCTTCGTAAGGCAGACCCTTGTCGGCAAAGAGGTCGCGCCGCAGCTGGACAGCCGCCCGTCGGGCAGCTTCCCCGGTCAGTGTCGTCTGCCGCGATCCCGACGTCGTGCCGGCATCGGGAGCCGTCGCCGTATTTGGCATATGCCATTTGATATCTTCAATGGGAAGGCCGGCCGCCTGGGATACCATCTGGACCAGGACCGTACCGACGCCTTGCCCGATGCAGGACGCCGACGAGTAAATATGGACCATATTCTCTTTGACGACCAGGCGGCAGCGGCCATAGTCGGGCAGGCCGACGCCGACGCCGGAGTTCTTCAAGGCACAGGCAATGCCCACATAGGGACCGCTGTGATAGTATACGTCTTTGACGGCGTCCAGTGTTTCGGCTAACCCCGTCGATGGGTCGGCAATCTGCCCATTGGGCAAAACCTGGCCCGGCCGGATGGCATTGCGGTAGCGGATTTCCCAGGGGTCGATGCCGACGAGTTCCGCCAGTTTATTCAAGTTTAATTCCGTCGCAAAAATAGTCTGAGTGACGCCAAAGCCGCGGAAAGCCCCGGCTGGCGGATTGTTGGTATAAACAGCTTTGCCGTCGATATCGATGGTCTGGTAATTATACGGCCCAGCGGCATGAGTACAAGCCCGCTGGAGGACAGGCCCGCCCAAGGAAGCATAGGCTCCGTTGTCGGTGACGGCGACGAGCTTCATGGCTGTCAGTTTCCCCTTTTCATCACACGCCGTCGTCAGGTCCATACTGAACTGATGGCGTTTGGGATGGATGAGGATGCTTTCCTGCCGTGTCAACTTTACTTTACATATTCGTTTACACACATAGGCGACGAGGGCTGCCAAATGCTGGACTGTCACATCTTCCCGGCCGCCGAAGCCGCCGCCGACGAAGCAGTTTTCGACGATGACTTTGTCTTCCGGCAGGCCCAGCATAAGGGCCGTTTCCCGGCGCGTATCGTAAATGCCCTGATCCGATGAATAGACGAAGACGCCATCATCAAAAGGCATGGCGACGGCACATTCTGGTTCCAGGAAAGCGTGTTCCGTCCATGGCGTTTCAAAGTGGTGTGTCACTTTATATTTCGAAGACGCAATAACGGCGTCAGCATCACCGCGGACCAGGTGTTCATGGGCCAGGATATTCGTACCGGCCGACGGATGGACCAGCGGAGCCCCTTCTTTCAAAGCGTCAGCAGCACAGGTCAGGGGCGGCAGTTCTTCATATTCGATGTCGACGAGCTTCTTGGCCTGTTCCAGTATTTCCGGCGTTTCCGCAGCCACCAGGGCAATGGCGTCGCCCAGGAAGTGCGTCGTCGAGCCCACAGGGATGAGCGTATCCCAATCGGTCTTCAAGTGGCCGACTTTGACAGAACCCGGGATGTCATCGGCCGTCAGAACACAGACGACACCGGGCAGGGCCTTGGCCTTTTCCGCATGGATGGCCTTGACGACAGCCCGCGGATAGGCGCTGCGGATGGCACTGCCATAACACATGCCGGGCAGGTCGACGGCATCCAGGTCATCCGTATACTTGCCGATACCCAGGACCTTGGCTTTGACGTTGATGCGCTGGCAAGGATCGCCGACACCGCGGTAGCCGCCGCGGACCGGGATTGCCTGGCCTGTGCGCAGCAAGTCCGCTGCCATGGCGATGGCGTCGATGATTTTCTTATAGCCCGTACAGCGGCAGATATTGTTGCGGATGGCGGCGGCGATTTCCAGCCGCGACGGCGCCGGGTTGGCGTCGATGAGGGCCTTGCCGCACATGACCATGCCGGGGATGCAGAAGCCGCACTGGACGGCGCCGGCTTCGCCAAAAGCATAGACGAAGACAGCCTTTTCCCGCTGGGACAGGCCTTCGACAGTCAACACGTGTTTACCAGCCATGCGGCTGACCTTCTGGACACAGGTCTTGGTCGCCTTGCCGTCGATGACGACGGTACAAGTCCCGCAAGCCCCTTCACTGCAACCATCCTTGACGGATTTCAGGCGCAGGTCGTTGCGCAGGACGTCGATGAGTTTCCGATCCCCATCGACCTCTATTTCACGGTTGTTTACCCATAGTTTACATAATTCACTCATAATGCCACCTTCCTAATGATCAAGATTATCTTTCATCGCGGACCGATGCAACAGGGTTCCATAGCCGCGTTTTCCACAGAATTGGTTGTCTTTTGCAATGATTTCACCGCGAAGCATAGTCAGCCGGATCATTGCCCGGACGGTCATGCCTTCATATGGCGAATAGCCGCAGGTCGTGTGCAGGTTCTCTTTGGCAAAGGTCCGTTCACCTTTCGGGTCGATGAGGACGAGGTCGGCATCGCTGCCGGGCAGCAGCGTCCCTTTGCGCGGGTACAGACCAAAAAGTTTCGCCACATTGGCACTGGTGACTTGGACGAACCGTTCCAGGGTCAGCCTCCCTTTCAGGACGCCTTCGCTGAACAACAAGGGCATCCGTTCTTCGACGCCGGATACACCGCCGGGACACTGGCGGAAATCACTGACATTCTCCTGTTTTTCAGCTATCGTAAAGGGACAGTGGTCCGTCGCCACCGTCTGTACGGTCCCCTCTGCCAGGGCCTGCCATAAGGCCCGGTTGTCTTCTTCTTTCCGCAGCGGCGGTGCCAGCATATATTTGATGCCTTCCATGGGGCCGCCCTGGCGGAATTTATCTTCTGTCAACACTAAGTATTGCGGACACGTTTCACTGTAAATATGGCGCTGCCCCTGGCGCCGGGCCAGGCGTATCTGGTCCAGGCTCTCATGGGCCGACGTGTGGACGATATAGACCGGTGCATCGCCGCAAGCCCGGGCCGCTGCCAGGACATTGGCAACGGCTGAGGCTTCGGCTGCGTTAGGCCGCGTCCTGGCCTGTCCGATAGGCTGCAAATCCTGTGGCCCCAGGGAATCCCGCAGGGCGTTGGTAATGCCGTCGCTTTCGGCATGGACCGTAAGCAGTCCGCCATGCTTCTTGATGACCGGCAGGAGCTGCATCAATTCTCTTTCACCGACAGGATAGCCATACGTCGTATAGGCCTTGAAGCTGGGAAACCCTTCGTCGATGAGCTGGCCCAATTCTCGCAGGACCTGATCATCGACGTGCTGGATGACGCCATGGAAGCTATAGTCGACCGGACAGGGTGCCGCCAATTTTTTATACTGTTCAAAAGGATAGCGCAGGGAACAGCCGGCCGGCCCAAAGGCCATATGGTCCAGGATGGTCGTCGTGCCGCCGCAGGCCGCCGCAACGCCGCCGCTGTAAAAGTCATCACAGGCGCGATACTTCGGCGATTGCTGCAAGGCCATATGGGTATGAGCATCGATGCCGCCAGGGCAGACATAGAGGCCATCGGCGTCGATGACTTTTTCATGGCCATTGTGGACAGCCTTTCCCAGGGCCTGGATCTTTCCCTCCCTGACGGTGACGTCAGCCCGGAAATGTTCCCCTTCCAGGCAGACCGTCCCGTTTTTGATGACGTAATCCATGGTTTCCCCTTCTTTCTCTATTCAATCAGCAAATAGCCGTAATCGCGGCAGACCGTTTCCATAAAGGTCCGGATATCTTCTGGGATGGCTTCATCAGCCGTCCCTAAGGTCGTCGACCGGATTTCCCCATCCAGGCGGACCTTGCAGAAGCCGCTGACCTTGTCGATGACGACAAAGCCCTGATTATCACTGTGTTCCAGGTCCTCTTCGTTGGCAAAGAGGGTGAATTTATCTTTATACGGCGCACCGCCCCAGGGACAGAAAGTCCGGCAGTTGCCACATTCATTGCACATATAGTCGACATGGAGGATCTGGGCCTGCATATGGCCCGGTACGGCAATAGCCACATTGGCCCGGTTCGGGCAGACTTCCACACAGGCTTCACAGACGCTGTCGCAATGGAGGCAGCGGCCGTCACAACCCGTTTCCGGCGCCGCTTCCAGGAGGCCCCGGCGAGAGTAAACGTCGTTTACATCGGCTGGAATCAGGGTATCGACACTGGTCAGCTGTCCCAAAATGGCTTCCGCCGCCTTTTGGCCGTCGGCGATACATTCGACGACAGACGTAGTCTTGCCGTAATGGCCGTCGCCGATGATCGTCAGCCCGTCGATGGCACTGGCCGGAGTATCACCGATTTTCCCTTTGACGCCGCAGGCTGCCAGGATGACGTCATACCCCTGAAGTTCATCGAGAGAGGCAATCGCCTTGCCGACGACGAGGTGGACGCCCATCTTTTCAATAAGGGCCACATCGCGGTCGATGGCTTCCGGCGAAATCTGGCCTTTCTTTTCACATAAGAAGGTCCGCACCAGGCCGCCCGGTTCATCGTTCTTATCGAAGACGGTCACATCGAAACCGCCGCGGGCCAGGAAATATGCAGCCGACAGGCCGGCAGGACCGGCACCGATGACGGCGGCTTTCTTCCCATTAGACGGCGCAGCCTGCAAGGCCGTCATGACATCGGCATAGCCTTTTTCAGCGGCAATCAGTTTATTGCGCCGGATTTCGACAGGGTCATCGCAGAAATTGCGCGTGCAGCTGTTCATGCAGGTATGGTAGCAGACGGTCCCCGTCGTAAAGGGCAGGGGGTTCTTTTCCAGGATGATCTGCAGCGCCTGGTCATATTTCCCGGCTGCGACGAGGTCCATATAAGCCGGGATATCCTGATGGATGGGGCAGGTCTGGCTGCACGGAGCCATGAAGCAGTCCATCATGGGCAGAGCCTGGTCGTTCTTGCGCTGCTGGGCCTTGGGATCCAGGCGGGCATAGTGGGCATCGCCTTTCGCCTTGGTCAATAAGGCATCCAGGGCATCGACGTTTACACGAGTAAACGACTGACCCATCTTTCCTTCAAAACACTGGGCCAGCTGGGCAAAGCGTTCATAGCCGCCCGGTTTGAGCAGCGTCGTCGCCACCGTGACCGGCCAGATACCCGTCTGGACGATATCGCCGATATTGTGGGCATCGGCACCGCCGCTATAGGAAATCGGCAGGGTCCCGCCAAAGGCTTCGCTCAGTTTCTTGGCCACGTTCATGGCCAGGAAGAACAGGGGCTTGCCGGACATATACATTTCCGTCCCCGGCAATTCATGGCGCGTAATGTCGACGGGAAAGGTATTGGTCAATTTTACACCAAATACCAGGCCTTCCGCCCGGCCGGCTTCCTGTAGGCGCTTGAGCATGGGCACGGCGTCTTCATATTGCAAGTCGGCCTTGAAATGGCTGTCGTCAAAGACCATATGGCCGTAGCCAAGGTCATCCATGCAGTGGCGGACGAAGTCATACCCCAATAAGGTCGGATTGCATTTGACGAAAGTATTGAGGTGTTTTTCTTTCAGTAAATAGCGGGCAATCCGTTCGATTTCATCGGGCGGACAGCCATGCATGGTCGAGACGGTGACAGAATTGCAGATAGCTGCCGGAATGGCTTCGACGTCTTCGCGGCGGAGCTTCTGGAAGCGGTCCAGATGGGCCAGGAGCCAAGCCTTGCAGTCGGCAAAGGCAGCCGTATGGGACGCATCTTTCAGATTTTCGATGAACGAATCGATCTTCGCCGTCTGGATGCCGGCCAGATCGTAGCCGACGGACATATTGAACTGCATCCCGTCCGGACTCCCTAAGCCGTATTCGACGGCCATGACGTGGACCAGGAACCAGGCCTTGATATATTCTTCCAAGGCCTTCGGTACGGTCAGCTCCGTCGACCATTCGACATTATAACATTCATCGTCGGCTTTGATGCACGGCTTGGGGACGGGCAGGTCTTCGCCGTCGATTTTCTGGACCGTCTTCAGTTCGAAGAAACGGGCACCGGCCACATAGCCGGCAACGATATTCTGGGCCAGCTGGGTGTGCGGGCCGGCAGCCGGGCCAAAGGGCATTTCCAAAGGACGGTCAAAGATATGATAAGTCCGTTCCGGGTCGGCTTGTACGTGATGGTGGACGCCGAAAATCGTCCCTGTCGGCGCTTCTGTCAGGACCCAGTTCATTAATTTTCCAAAGGGAATAGATGTCATGCGATCACTCATGATAGATTCCTCCTTATAAATAGCCATTAATGCGTCCGGCCAGGGTAGCAGCGCCTTCGCGGAT
>OGYX01001057.1_pt1 | contig 20421 bp, 19 predicted proteins | sample 1576601 | NCBI WGS metagenome assembly OGYX01 (sample SAMEA3541561, study PRJEB24748) | human gut metagenome | biome: human gut; feature: human-associated habitat; material: faeces | place: China | collected 2012 | reverse complement strand
GTGTCGATGACGATTTCCGATACATAGTCGCATGCCTCCAACGATTTCATAACAGCATGATAAAGTGGCTCGCCACAAAACATTTTCATGTTCTTGTTCGGTACTCGTTCCGAGTGGCCCTTCATGGGCAGGAGGGCGATTAGTTTTTCAACATTCATATTGAATCGTTTTTATTGGTCCAGAGTGTTGTTATCATTCAATGATATTCTTTTTAATGGCCTCCAGAAATCCGTGACCGTATTTCAAATCGGGTTCCACGTAGTTGCCTTCAGCCCATTCATTCCACGATCGAAGGAAAATTATCTTATGCTCGTCCGATTTCCTTTCTGATACGATTTTTACGGCCTCTTTCAGATGCTTTGCGAACAATTCCGGAGTAGCACCCGTGTAGATCGTGGCTCGTCGTCCTGCGCGCGGGGAGCGATCCCAACCGGGAATTACAGCCGGAAAAACGCATTCCAAGTGATCGTCCTCTGTAAAATAGTTCTTGATGATGTCCTGATATTTGTATTTGTCTAGCATCATACCGAAGCACATTCGGTTGATTGCCTTGCGTACGAGGTATCCGAATGAACCCCGAATCTTGGCTTCCGCCCGCAGGTTATTTCCTGTTACGACGGCATCGAAACCCATCTCCAGAATTTTATGGGTTTCACTTCCTGTAACCCCAGAGGAGAATCCCATGAAATAAATCCGGCCTATTCCGTTATTTGCGGCCAATTCTTGCCATCTGTCCATGAATCGCCGCGCGTCGAATGCTTTAGGATCATATATTATAAAGATCGGCTTATTATCGATCTTGATGTACCGGGGATCTTTGAAAGCGGGCAGCATGTCGTTGAAATGATCGTCATACTCTTCTTCTTTGTATGTCTGCTCTATTAAAATCTCGGGCGTGCTAATACTTAAATATCCCCCCCCCTCCAGGTCGTACTTTTCCATGTATGGTTGGCCCAGCCCAAACAGAAAGGAAAATTGGGGCTACCGCTTTCCAGGACTTCGCTGAACGGGCGTTCCAAAAGTCGTTTCCCTTTTCCGAACCAGTAATGCCAGTACATGAAACCTTCGATTCCGGCTTCCTTGGCCATTTGGGCCTGTGCCTCCCGGACCTCGGCCATTCTGAGGTCGTAGTATCCTAGATCGGCGGGAACACGCGGTTGGTAATGGCTTTTGAATAAGGGTCGGGCTTTACCAACATTGGTCCACTCAGTGAATCCTTTTCCCCACCACTTGTCGTTTTCTGGAACAGGATGGAATTGAGGTAAATAAAATGCTATTACACGGGCTTTTTTACTCATTCTTTAACAATTTCTTATGATATTGACTGGTTTGCCGTAGGTAATACAGTACGGCAGGCACATCTTTGGTTACTACATTCCGGCACCGATTACGGTTTACACATTCGGTAAGATGATTGCTTTATTTCCGATTGATACAGAGTTTTTGAAAATAATTTTCCTTTATACGGTAAAGTGTCGGTTGCCCTCCTGTTGACAGTATCGTGCGAGTTGTCGGAAATCGTCAATCTTTACTCAATAACGTTTCATTTCGGTGCGTTATCTTATTCATGGTTGAATTGTGTCCGTTTGCCGATGTTGCAGTCATTTTTGATCGTTATAATGCAGGCCGGTAATCCGGTGGACTCGCCGTTATATGCCGACCATGTATTTATAACGGCGTAACGGTGGAAAGCGACCCAGTGATTGACGAGATTTTCCTCTCTTCGATTATTTTTATTGTCGGGGCGATCTCTATATCAAGGGAACACTTCTTGAATTCGAATCTTTTTCAACTCAAATGACACGTTGCATTTACTTTATTCCCAGCTTTGATTACACCGGGCGGAATCCAGATAATATGACTGCAGGGAGAACAGGCCGATGTATAAGAAATATTTTGAGGAATTTTTTCATCGCTTGATAATTAGACGACTTCGATTAACCGTGATTCAGTATTGGACTATTGAAATATTTCGTCGTCTTTTTTCCAAAATAATTTTCGGGTCGTAATCCATTGGGCTGTTTTCCCGTTGTTTCCGGCGATCCAATGTTCAATGATGCGCGTATTTATCAACAGATAATATAGCCAGTTGGCTATTCTGGCTTTTATCGGAGATAGTGTTCGTTTGAGATATATACGCCGGCTTTGTTCACGTACTTTCAATCCCCAATCGTTTATGCAGCAGCTGCGACCCACTAAATGGACGATCTTGGCAGTGGGAACGGACATGATTTTGTATCCTGCTTTTACGATTCTACAACATAATTCGATCTCTTCATAATACATGAAAAATGTTGGGTCGAAACCGCCGACCTTTTCCAGAATCTTTCTTGGAATTATCAGGTCGGCACCTGTAATATAAGATACCTGCAAAGGTTTATTACCGTAATTGAACTTTATGCTGTGTCCGAAACGCAATCTCGATATTCCGTTCAGAAATATGTTGTCTATATATCCGTAAATGGATGGGCGGTTTTGTTCGAAAGATACTATTGGCTTACGGTCTTCTCCGTACAAATTTCCTCCGCACGCCCCGACATCGGAATTGTTGTCCAAGTAATCGGATAAAATTTTCAAGGCATTGTTGATTAAGAGTGTGTCGGAATTGAGGAACAGTATGTTTCGTCCCGTCGCATACTTGATCCCTAAATTGTTGGCCTTCCCGAATCCCTGATTTTCTGTGTTTTCAATGAAGATGATCCGTGGATCTTTTCGGAATATTTCTATACTATCATCCTGCGAAGCGTTGTCAACCACGATAACCTCGAAAGTGATCCCCGATGTTTTTTCGAATATACTGTCAATGCATTCGCCGGTAAGTTTCCGTGTATTATAATTTACTATGATGACTGAAACATCCATCGTGTAATTTTATATTGGAATTTAGTTGCTGATACTTTCCCTCTTTTGGTTATTTATCAGATAAATTACCGGGATATATAAAAGGAATATATATACGAAAGAGTCTATGAATGGTCGTTGGAATATGGTCCCGTATAACATTATCAGATACAGCAAAAATTCTTTCGAGAATTTAAGGTTGTAAAATCCAAAAAGGGTAAATATTCCCATATATGCCGCAAAAAATACGATTCCGCAATTTATGATAATATCTTTATAGGATGCTCCGCCTGGGTTGTATATTTGACTTGCACCGGCACCTAAACCGAAATAGTAGTCGTCCGAATTCTCAAAATAGGTTTTATACCAAGCATCCATACCGCCATGAGTCCGGTTGTTGCCACTGAAATTGCCGTTTTCATATTCCATTCTGGAAATAATATATCGGTTGATGACCTCGTTATCTTGATAATATTTGTGGTAAAAACCGTATAATATTCCGCAAAAGATAAGAGTGAGCACCATATACTTGATTTTTGTGGATAATACGAATATCAGAGTATAGGCAATTGCGATCACATAAAAAAACAGAGAGAAAGATAGCAGGCCGCCTATGAATATCGGAATATTTATGAGTTTCTTCAGATTGAATTTCCTGGTCATCAATATTAGACCGGATAAGGTGCCGACTACGCCGGGTTCATCGTAATAGCCGAAAAAACGAGGTAAAATATCCGCTCCCCACTGATTGGTGGTAACATAAAAAGTGTACGCCAGATAACTGGCTTGTTTGGCTTTATTCAACGGTTGGATACTTTTGGCGGGCATAGAAATACCGAGAATCTGTACCAGTATGAATTGGATTATCGAAAAGGCCAATGTGATTGAAAAAACATAGACGAATTTTTCGAAGGCGTCTGTCAGGAATTTTCTGTCGGCATAAAATAGAATGGGAATCAGGCAAACATAGAGGGTTCCTTGTAAAGAAGTACTGTTGAGAAATCCGTAAAAAAAGTAAATACCAGTCAATAAAAACATGAAAAACATATCGTTCGCAGTACGGTCGGATAGTTTGGCATGTTTGGCTGCAATTAACAGGCATCCTATTACAAAATAGGGAGACGACAGTTGCCAAAGGAAATAAGGAGGAATGGATAATACCAGACAAATGGCAAAAATCCATAATTCTATATTATAACTGTTTATTTTCGATATCCCTGTTCCCATCGGGTTATTTTTTACAGATTTATTTTAACGTTTTAACGACTCGGGCCGGGTTACCCACAGCTACGCTGTAAGCAGGAATATTATGCGTAACGACTGCCCCTGCACCGACGATAGCTCCTTCACCTATACTCACCCCCGGTAAGATGATTACTTTATCACCAATCCAAACTCTGTCTGCGATTATGACGGGACCTTTGGAGTACAGAGGACGTAAATTGGGAGCTATATCTAGTTGATGGACTATATTATCACCTCCTCCATCTGCATTGTCCGTTATAAAGATATCATTTCCCATCCTAACACCGTTACCGATACAAATACTTTGTATTGAAGTAAGATGTGAGCGTCTGCCGATACGAGAGTTATCCCCTATAATTATTGATGGTGTGAATTCTTGTTCATTATAATGCGGATGCGTATAGAGCATTACGTCTTTTCCTATTCTGACGTGATTACCGATAGAAATATTATTCCCCCCCCGACTTCTATTTTATATTCAATTATTACGTTGCGAGGACAAGTTTTGAATTCCGTTCTCTTCCATTGGGAATAGAATATTTTTGAAAGTTTGGAGAATACCTTGACTATTGGCTTGAAAACGGATAAAATAAACACAGGAAGAGTCAGTATAGCAATTGCTATATTATGAATAGCGGTTTTATTCATATCTTGTTTTTAGTTTATTATATTGTTTGTGCAAGAAAGGACCTACTTTCCTTTTGATGACGAATTTGAACCCTTTGCCGCTTAACATATATACGATGAACCATACGGTCATTCGGGGAAAATATTTCAATGTTGCGAATTTGAATTTTCTGATGATAAGAAGCTTGAAAGTATCCGTATGTTCGTTTTCTAATTCAAGATACCGCGCAAAAAAAGCATCGTAGTCTATGTTTTGGTGTTCGTATTGTCGTCGATTTTTATTCGAATTGATTATTGATTTGAACTCTCGTTCGAATTGTTCCTGGGTCATCACCGCATGTTGTAATTCTGCCCCCTTTTTCTTTCTATATGTCTTGTCTGTTATCAAGCGCCCGGCTTCTTCAGTCAATCTTTTTGGATCGGTAAATGTTAGTTGGACATTTGCATTGACGCAAATAAGATCTTCGATAAACTTCGATCGGGCTTTCGGTTCATTATAAGCTAGGATAGGTTTGCCGTTCACAGCAGCATACTGGCACATAAGTCCACCGGCAGAAGGATAGGTACAGAGATATATATCGCAGTGCTTGAATACTTCATTTATATCTTGCCGGAATCCCAAAAGAATGAATCTGTTTTCGTATTTGTTTTCTGCAATAAAGGCATTTACCCCTCCTGTATCTCCATCTCCGGCGTACAATAGGATTGCTTGCGGATTTTCATCGAGAATATGTTTGACGATCTTGAAATACAATCCGTTTCCGCCGTATATCTTGTACAATTCTCCTCCGGAGAACAAGATGATCTTGTCTGCGGTACAAGATGAAGGAAACCCTTGAAAATCTCTATGGTTCAAAATAGGATAGTAAGGAAGCAATAGGATTTTATCTTTATCGATTTTTCGTTTTTCCTGCGACACGGTACAACCGTAAGGACGAAATTCGAAGATATAATCCAAACATTTGCATCCCAGCCAAAAGGCATGATCCGTTAAATTGATTTGGTAGTTGATAATTTCTTCGGGCAAAGCGTCGAAAACAGTGATCGCAAAACCGGATTCGGGGCGTAAGTGCATGAATAGTTTCGAAGGCCGGAAATTTACTATTTTGTCATAGAGTTTTTGCGCATTAGATTCTACATCGGTTTCGTCGCCTTGCAATGCATAAATTTTTGCTTTCGGATAAGCCTTGATTTCTGCGATCGTTGCAGCGGCTTCTTTTCCGTATTTCTCTACGATCACTAGCAGTTCACCTTCGCAGGCTATCAATGCTCTCAAATATTGTTGTATCTCACCTCTATTATCGATCATGGAAGCTACGTATAATACATAGCGGTTTTCTATCGGTGTATAATGATTCCGTTTCGAAATTGTTTGCTTCGAGATATTTGCCAAAAGCTCCTCCAGGTCATCGTCCCGGTAGATCCAGTTGAATTGGTATGCGATTCTGGCTGCGATATTTATGTACTTTAGGGATCGGTTGTATCGTCCTTTTTCGAACGATTTTTTTGCCAGACGTTTCGTTTTATCGTAACATGAAAGGATATACTCTTTTGTTAGATTCATTGCTTGTTGCTCTTAAATCTCGATACGATATTCGCCCAAAAGTCCCGAATATCGATACGTTTGTTGAATTCATACAGGGAAAGTCCGCAGATGCAGAGAGTAATTGCTATGCCTGTCAGGTATTTCGCATTCCAAAGCTGCTCTCCGATCGGATAAAGCAGTATGATGGATAGGAACGTAATGAACAACTTCCAAAAAATCGGACTGTACGATATTTTATATTTGCGATATGCTACGATGCCGACCCACAGAAAATATATCAGGAAATTGAACACGTTGGCATAACCGATGCCGACCAATCCGAACCAATAGTAACATAGCAAATAGGAGGGTAATGTGATTATTTTAATTCCCAATTCATTGAACAGAAATAATTTTCCGTCACCCTTGGCCAGGAATACGAAACTGGTTCCCCAAGCTCCGGCCCGGACTAAAGCGCCGATAAGCAGCCATTTGGTCATTGGTACGATGGCAAGGAATTCGGCGGAGTATAATAACCGTATGAAAAATGACATGAAAACAATCATGATGATGATCAATGGTGCTAAAAGGACCAATGCGATTTCGGTCTGTTGATTCATCATCACTTTTACCTGGGCATTGTCACCGGCGATTTGAGACAATCTCGGATAGTAATCTTTTGCCATGGCGGTAAAAACCAGTCCGAGGTAGGTCGTATTGAGAGCCCAACCGGCTTCGTAGAGTCCGACATCGTTCAGTCCTCCCATTCGAACGATAAAAGTCTTTATGGCGAACTGCACCAATGTGACGCTTATTCCGCTTAAAGCCAGCATGATCCCCAGGCGAACCGCTTTCAGTCCAATCCGGTAGCTTTCGGCGAAAGTCTGATCGACTTTGGGAATATAGGCCTTTTTTACGTAGAATAGGCTGACTGCGGTCGTGGATAGGGCAGTCAGGATCAGTGCCCATACAATGCCTTCATCTCGGAAAAAATAGAACATCGGCAACGAGCACAAGAAACCGGAGATGGCTCCGAAAACATTGGCTTGGGCCATCAGTTTCAGGTTTCGAGTGCCTTGCAGTGTGGCATAATTGGCGCTGTAAATTCCCATCAGGAATACAACGCACGACAACAGAATGAAAGCGGTGACATATGCGTCGCTTTCGAATATCCATTCACTCAACCAGGGCGAGAGGGCGATCGTAACGACTGCACCTAAAAATCCGGTGGCAATTACCCAGCGGTTGATCGCTTTTATGGTTCCGGCGACTCTGTTTTCATCTCCGCTGCCTTTGGCATAGGCGATATCCCGGACGGCACTCTCCTGTAATCCCAAGTTCGAAATAGAAAATATCAGGGAGGTCGCGGCATTGAAAAGACTCATGATTCCGAGTCCTGACGCCCCTAACCAGAGAGCGACGACTTTTGCCTTGAGTATCTGGATGAGTATGATAACGACCTGCACTCCGCCGAACAGGGCGGTTGCCTTGAATGCGGTCTTGTATCCCTCTTTTTCTACGGTGCGACTCTCGATACCCATGCCTGATGAAGCCGTCGGAAACGGCTGTTCAATTCTTTATTTGAAATAATTTATTGCTTCGACAACTTCTTTTATTTCTTTTTCGGTCATTACCGGACTCATCGGCAAGCTGAGTTCTTCGTTATGGATTTTCTCCGTAATGGGGAGCGTCAATTCGTTCCACTCCTTGTAACACTCCTGTTTATGCGGCGGGATCGGGTAATGGATGATCGTCTGGATGTCGCGTTGGGCCAGATATTGTTGCAGCCGGTCTCGCTCGACGCACCGCACGGGAAAAATATGGAATACGTTTGCATCCCAGTCCTCGATAGTGGGCAGTACGATTCGGGGATTGTGAATATGTTCGATATAGTAGCGAGCTACATCTTTTCGGGCCGCTATGTCTTCTTCGAGATGACTTAATTTTACATCGAGTACGGCTGCCTGAATTTCGTCCAACCGGCTGTTGCGTCCCGTATATTTGAATACGTATTTTTTCGACGAACCGTAATTAGCCAACGTCCGTATCGTTTCGGTCAAGGCGTCGTCATCGGTCGTCACGGCTCCGGCGTCGCCGAAAGCTCCGAGGTTTTTCCCTGGATAGAAACTGTGGCCGGCGGCATCGCCCAGCGAACCGGTTCGTTTCCCGGCGAACCGACATCCGTGAGCCTGTGCATTGTCCTCGATGAGTTTAACCCCGTGTCGCTTACAAATTTCGCCGATTTTTTCCGTATAGGCGCATTGTCCGTATAAGTGTACGATAAGCACGCCTTTGGTGCGCGGCGTTATCGCCTTTTCGATCTCTTGCTCGTCGATTTGATAGGTATCGAGCCGGGGTTCGACCAATACGGGAGTCAGGCCGTTTTCCGTAATGGCCAGGATGGAGGCGATGTAGGTATTGGCCGGAACGATGATCTCGTCACCCGGAGTCATTATCCCCATTTCGATGTAGGCACGGAAAATCCATATCAGCGCATCCAATCCGTTGGCACAGCCCACCGCATAGCGCGTTCCGATATACCGTGCATAATTTTGCTCGAAATGTTGGTTCTCTACTCCTTGCAAGTACCATCCCGAATCGATGACTCGGTTGACAGCTGTGTGGATTTCGTCGGCATATTTTGCCGTGACAGCCTGCAAATCTAAAAATTTAACCATTTTTTATCGTATGTTTTTAGCGGCGACCAGTTTCTCTTCGATGGAGCTTTCGTCATATTGTTTTATTTCGCTGTTGCCCGTTGCCGTTTTGATCCGGGAGTAATCAGGGAGCGAGCGTTTGACGACAGTACATGCCCCGACAAGACATTTGCGGCCTATCCTGACTCCATCGAAAACCATCGCATTGATTCCGATAAATGATTGTTCTCCGACAACGACTTTCCCTGCGATCATCGAGGCTGCGCCGATGAAGCTGTGATCTTCCACCGTGGTATAGTGTCCGATCCATGCTTTGGATTTGACGAAGACATTATTGCCTATCGTAACGAAAGATTCGATGACGGTACCGTCCGATATCCAGCAATTATCGCCGATCGTGCCTCCTGAGTGGATGATGGCGTTCGGGGCGATTACATTGACGAACCGGTAACCTTCGTTTTTCAATCTGGTGTATAGATCCCTGCGCTGGCGGTTCAGGTAATTCCATTGGACCGGAATGAAAAGCCCCACTTCCGTCTTGTTTATCTGTGAAGAAAGTTCTTCGATGCAATATACGGGCAGGCCGCAGAACATATCGTCTGTCTTGTATTTCCGATCGACTGCGAATGCGATCACTTCGAATAATTTGTAGTCTTGAATAAAGCAATACGCATCCCGCGCTGTATCTGCCGTTCCTATCAGTACGATTTTTTCCATGATATAATATTACTCTGTTGCATGATTCGATGCGATGCGATGATTTGCACGAATGCACTGCAGAATTACTCGATCGTATATTCGTAAACATTATACATGACTCCCCGTCCGCCGAAGCCTTCCTTCTGGAAAATCAAATTTTCATTGAGTATATATCCGCTGTTTTCAGTGGACTGGCCGAAATCGAAAATCGGAATATCCGCATATTTTTTATTGATCAGGTAGTCGAATAGTAGGTCCAAAGCACCTGAATTTTTGCCTGCGAGATTGGCCGAAATATACTGGGTGTGTACGACTCGGCCCGTTTCATATACTAAAGTCCCTCCCAGAGGGGTATCCTCATGCAGACAGAGGTACAGTTTGATATGTTTCGGAAACCGGCTTTTCAGTAAGGAGATTTCCGCGAGCGTGTGTACCGGCTTTACGCTGTATTTATCCTCCAGATTCGTGGAAAGGATATTCCAAAAGGTTGCGAGATCATCGGATTCCGTTACTCGCAATCCGGCTGCACGGGCCTTTCTCAACCCCGATTTTCTCGATTCGGTGAATTTCAATCGGTCTTCGGAATAGATGGCGGATGAAATATTGCCGGCGATTTGAGTGGCTCCGGCGCGGAACAGTGCATACAGGTCTTCCTGTGCCGGGATTCGGTCGTAAATATAGGGAATCGCCTTATATACCACTTTGGAAAAGCCGTTTTGTCGTAGAAAAAGATTTACTGTGCCGAACATTTCCAATACATCCGAAACGGTCGCCCTGTCGTTCATGACGAATCCGCCATAGGTAAGTCCCTGATGGGAATGGAGCGTATCTGCAACCCGGTTGGCAGGTAGCAGCGCGTACAACCTGCCTTTGCGGAAGATCAGAAGCGAAAAGTCGGTAAACCGATCGGAATGATAGTCCATATAGGCTCTTTCGAACAGAAAAGTTCCGTTCTTCGAGGTCTTGACGAACTGGTCCCAGGCGGTACGGTCAGCAGGAGAGTATTTTTTAATTTCAAACATTTTTTAATTGAATATATTCCTCGTAATTTCGAATATAGTCGTGTTCGTCATACGGGTGCGAGGCCAACACAAGGCATACCGAACCTGATGAAAAATTGTTCAGTTCCCGCCATATTCCCGGTACGATATAAAGCCCTTGGTACGGTCTGTTCAGGGTAAATGTCCGCTTGATATTGCCGTCATCGAGCGTGACATCGAAACTGCCGCTGGCAGCAACGATCAGTTGCGAAAGTTCCTTGTGGGCGTGCCCGCCTCGGGATTCTCCGCCCGGGACATCGTACAAGTAATAGGCGCGCCGAACATCGAACGGAACGGTTATTCCGTTTTCCACGACGGTAATGTTTCCTTTGGCGTGGTGGTGTTTGTCCAAATGGACGATGGTGCAGTCATAGACCGTGTTGCTTTGCATGGCGGAAAGTTTTGAATTCGGCATAATCGCGGATATAATCGTTGACATCGTACGGTGTGGAGGCGAGAATCAGTGCCAGCGAGTTCGTGGAAAAGTTTTCCAGTTCTCGCCATAATCCGTTGGGAACATAAAGTCCGTAATAGGATCTGTTGAGCGTGAAAACCTGTTTTTCTGCGTCGTCGTCGATCACTACATCGAAGCTGCCGGAGAGAGCGATGATAAATTCTTCATTGTCCCTGTAGGCATGGCCGCCCCGGAACTCTCCGCCCGGAACATCGTAAATCCAGTAAGTGCGCTTCACGGCGAAGGGAATGTGGCTCAACTCTTCCACGAAAGAGAGATTGCCCCGATGGTCGCCTATTTTTGGCAGATTAATGATTTTGCATCGGTTTGTATTCATATCTTGTGCTCAACCTTGCGGCTGTCTTGATTGTCTGTCTTTGCTGTTTCGTGTCGTTTTATTTTCCGATTCCCGAATAATCGAATCCTTCGGCAATCGCCTCTTGCTTATCGTAGATGTTGCGTCCATCGATCAGAACGGGATGTTTCATCACTTTTCGCATGACGGACCATGAGGGGACGCGAAATTCTTTCCATTCGGTCAGTACGGCCAGAGCGTCGGCGTCGAACACTGCATCGTACATGTCTTTGCAATAGGTTACTTTTTCTCCGATCTTGCGCTTGCACTCCGCCATAGCGACTGGGTCATATACTTTGATCTCAGCTCCTGCAGTCAGGAGTTTATCGATGACTACCAGAGCCGGTGCTTCGCGCAAATCGTCTGTTTCGGGTTTGAATGCCAAGCCCCACAGGGCGATCGTCTTGCCTTGAAGTATTCCAAGTTTATCTTGCAGTTTCTTGACCACGATCTCTTTCTGGCGCTCGTTGACAGCTTCGACCGCTTCGATAACACTCATTGTATACTTATGTTCCCGGGCTGTGCAAATCAGGGCTTTGACATCTTTGGGGAAGCAGGAGCCGCCGTATCCGCAGCCCGGGTAGAGGAATTTCGGCCCGATGCGGCTGTCGGTGCCGATACCTTTCCGTACCATATCGACATTCGCTCCGACCAGGTCGCACAAATTGGCGATGTCGTTCATGAAGGAGATGCGTGTGGCCAGCATGGCATTGGCTGCATATTTGGTCATTTCGGCCGAAAGTATATCCATGAAGTAGAGTCGGAAATTGTTTATCAGAAACGGGCGGTAGAGCTGCTCCATGACTTTTTTTGCCCGGTCGTTTTCCACACCGACAATCACCCGGTCGGGGGACATGAAGTCTTTGACGGCGGCGCCTTCCTTGAGGAATTCGGGGTTCGAAACTACTTCGAAGTCGATCTGTTCGCTACGTTTTGCGAGTTCTTCTTCGATGACTGCTTTTACCTTTTTCGCAGTACCCACTGGTACGGTGGACTTGATAACTAAAATCGTGTATTTTTTGATGTGCCGGCCGAATGTCCGGGCTACTTCGAGCACGTATTGCAGATCGGCCGAACCGTCTTCGTCCGGCGGCGTGCCTACGGCCGAGAAAACGACTTCGACGTTGTCGAGGCAGGGGAGTAGGTCCGTAGTAAAATGGAGCCGGCCGGCTTCGACATTTCTTCTTACAAGTTCTTCCAAGCCGGGTTCATAAATGGGAATCTCGCCTTCGAGGAGGCATTTGACTTTTTCCGGATCTATGTCCACGCAGGTGACATCGATTCCCATTTCGGCAAAGCAGGCTCCCGATACGAGACCCACGTAGCCTGTGCCGACGATTGCTATATTCATTGATTTTGTTTTTTAGATTTATTGATGTTTGCAAAAGGGGGTTGTCTTGTGTGTCAGAATCATGCACTGCCGGGCTTACTACCGGTTTTTATACATGGATTCGTAGTATTTCTCGTATTCGCCCGAGGTGATATGGTCCATCCACTCCTGGTTTTCGAGGTACCAGCGCACGGTTTTTTCGATGCCCTCCTCGAATTGCAGCGAGGGTTCCCAGCCCAGCTCGTTTTTCAGTTTGCGCGAATCGATGGCATACCGCAGGTCGTGCCCCGCACGGTCGGTGACGTAGGTGATGAGCTTCTCGCTCTCGCCTTCGGGGTTGCCCAGCAGCCGATCGACGGTGCGGACGATGACTTTAATCAGGTCGATGTTCTTCCATTCGTTGAATCCGCCGATATTGTAGGTTTCGGCGATGCGGCCTTTGTGGAAGATCAGGTCGATGGCGCGGGCGTGGTCTTCGACGTAGAGCCAGTCGCGGACATTCTCGCCCTTGCCATAGACAGGCAGCGGCCGGCCGTGGCGGATGTTGTTGATGAACAGCGGGATCAGCTTTTCGGGAAATTGATAGGGCCCGTAGTTGTTCGAGCAGTTGGTTACGATCGTCGGCAGGCCGTAGGTGTCGTGGTAGGCCCGCACGAAATGGTCGGACGAGGCTTTGGCCGCCGAATAGGGGGAGTGGGGATCGTAGCGGGTTTCCTCTGTGAAGAGCGTGCCGTCGAATTGCAGCGCACCATATACTTCGTCGGTCGAAATATGATAGAAGCGTTTCCCCTCCCAGTTGCCGTTCCATTGTTCCTTGGCTGCCTGCAACAGGGAAAGCGTGCCCATGACATTGGTGCGGGCGAAGGTGAACGGATCCTTGATCGAGCGATCGACGTGGCTTTCGGCAGCCAGGTGGATCACTCCGTCGATATCGTACTTGCGGAACACCTCGCGGATGGTGTCGTAGTCGCAGATGTCGGCCTTGACGAAGGTGTAGTTCGGAGCATTTTCGATGTCCCGCAGGTTGGCCAGATTGCCGGCATAGGTCAGTTTATCGAGATTGACGATCCGATAGTCGGGATATTTGTTTACGAAGAGCCGCACCACATGCGAGCCGATGAATCCGGCGCCGCCGGTAATGAGGATGTTGCGTTTCATGTATTTGCTTTTTCTGTTTTTATTTTTTGTTGTTCGGGATGATCCCGGCGGTTCGCTTCGGCTTACCGGAGGGTTGCCATACAGCGTACGAGCGAATCCCGCCAGTGGGGGATGTCGATTCCGAATGTCGTTTTGATTTTGGTCTTGTCGAGTACCGAATAATTCGGTCGTTGCACCTTGGACGGAAATTCCGCAGAGTGGCAGGGACGGATCTTACAGGAGGTATGGCCTGCCAGCGCGGCGATTTCATGGGCGAAATCGTACCAGGAGCAGACTCCTTCGTTCGAGAAGTGGTAGAAGCCCTCCCGTCCGGCATAGTCGCCGGATTCGATGCGGTCGAAGATCACGCGGGCCAGGTCGGCGGCGCAGGTCGGAGTTCCCACCTGATCGAAAACGACCTGTAATTCCGGTTTGTCGGCCGTAAGCTGCAACATGGTTTTCAGGAAATTCCTGCCGTAGGGCGAATAGAGCCAGGCGGTGCGGAAAACCAGATGTTTGCACCCCGAAGCCACGATCGCCTCTTCCCCTGCGAGTTTGGTTTTGCCGTACATGCCCAGCGGGGCGGTGGGATCCTCCTCCCGGAACGGAGTGTTTCCCACGCCGCCGAACACGTAGTCGGTCGAGATGTGAAACAGCGTGGCGTCGCACGCTTTGGCGGCTTCGGCCAGGTTCCGCACGGCTTCGCGGTTGATCCGGTCGGCCGTTTCGACCTCTTCTTCCGCCTTATCTACATTGGTGTAGGCGGCACAATTGACGATCGCGTCGATCCGCTCGTTTTCGACGAACCGTCGTACGGTGTTCGCATCGGTGATATCCAGGTCGGCTACGTCGGTAAAGAAATAGCGGTGTCGCGAAGCTGCACCGAGCGTGCGCATTTCGCGGCCCAACTGTCCGTCGGCACCGGTTACGAGTATGTTATGCATAGTAGTCGATTCCATAGTCGAAAAGTTCTTCGGCATCTTTGAGGCGGGGATGTGCCCGGTCTTTGGGCGAGAGGATCACCTCCTCTGCGGGGAGTTGCCAGTCGATCCCCAGGTCGGGGTCGTTCCAGGCGATCGCTCCTTCGGACTGGGGCGCGTAGAAGTTGTCGCATTTGTATTGGAAAACGGCCTCGTCGCTCAATACGGAAAAACCGTGTGCGAATCCGCGCGGTACGAAGAGCTGGCGGTGATTCTTGGCGGTCAGCTCGACGGCGACGTGTTTGCCGAACGTGGGCGATCCGCGCCGTATATCGACGGCGACGTCCAGAACCCGACCCTGAACGACCCGTACCAGTTTGGATTGGGCTGCGGCCCCCTTTTGGAAATGGAGCCCGCGCAGCACGCCCCGGCGGGATTTGGATTCGTTGTCCTGCACGAAGCGTACGGGCCAGACGGCCTGGTCGAACTGTTGTTGGGAGTAGCTTTCGAAGAAATAGCCGCGGTCGTCGCCGAAGACCTGCGGCTCGATAATAACCACGTCCTTGATCGCGGTGGCAATGACTTTCATTATTTTTGTTCGCGTTTTAATTCGTCGATTACTTTGAGCAGGTATTGTCCGTATTGGTTTTTAATCATCGGCTGTGCCAGCGCCCGCATCTTCTCCTCCGAGATCCAGCCCATGCGGTAGGCGATGCCTTCCAGACAGGCGATCTTCAGCCCCTGGCGTTTTTCGATCACCTCGACGAAAATCGAGGCCTGGGCCAGCGAGTCGTGCGTGCCCGTGTCGAGCCACGCGAAGCCGCGTCCGAGGGTCTGGACTTTCAGTTGGCTGTCTTGCAGAAAGACTTGGTTTACAGTCGTGATTTCCAGTTCGCCCCGGGCCGAAGGTTTGATCTTTTTAGCCACATCGACCACTTTGTTGGGATAGAAGTAGAGTCCCACTACGGCATAGTTGGATTTGGGATTGGCCGGCTTTTCCTCGATCGAAAGGCAGTTGCCGTTTCCGTCGAATTCCGCCACGCCGTAACGCTCCGGATCATCGACCCAGTAGCCGAATACGGTGGCCTTGTTCTCCTCTTCGGCCGTGCGGACCGCTTCCCGGAGCATCGTCGAGAAACCCGAGCCGTGGAAGATGTTGTCGCCCAGAACCAGACAGGCGGAATCGCTGCCGATGAACTTCTCGCCGATCAGGAACGCCTGGGCCAGTCCGTCGGGCGAAGGCTGTTCGGCATATTCGAACCGTACACCGTAATCCGATCCGTCGCCCAGCAGACGCCGGAAAGCCGGAAGGTCGGCCGGCGTGGAGATGATGAGAATATCGCGTATTCCGGCCAGCATCAGGACGGAGATGGGGTAGTAAACCATCGGTTTGTCGTAGATCGGGAGCAGTTGTTTGCTAACACCCTTGGTGATCGGGTATAAACGGGTGCCGGAGCCTCCGGCCAGTACGATTCCTTTCATGGTTATTGAGGATAGTGATGATTTATGTTTTATGCGGGCTGCACTTTGTCGAAGCGTTCGAATTCGGAGTTTTTCGATTTGAATTCCGGGACGATCTTTTTCATCAGGCAGACCGTATCCGGGACGTTTACCATTCTTGCGAATTGCTCGAGCTGCCCGGTCGCAGCGCAGGCTTCGGCGTAGTCGTATTCGCGCACTTTGGCGATACGTATCCGGTCGTGTGTCGTGGGGATCGTATTTTCGGTGTTCGAGAGTACCTCCTCGTACAGTTTTTCACCCGGACGCAGTCCTGTGTATTCGATCTTGATCTCTTCGCCGGGTTCGTATCCGGCCAGTTCGATCATGCGTTTGGCCAGGTCGGCGATTTTCACCGATTTACCCATATCGAAAACGCAGATTTGATTGCCTGTGGAGATCGTTGCGGCTTCCATGACCAGCTGGCAGGCCTCGGGAATGGTCATGAAGAAGCGGGTGATGTCCGGATGGGTGACCGTCACCGGTCCGCCTTTGGCGATCTGTTCGCGGAAACGCGGGATTACCGAGCCGTTCGAGCCGAGGACGTTTCCGAAACGGGTGGTTACGAACTTCGTGGCCCCCTCGATCGTTCCCTGCTCGATGGCCAGCCCGAGCGACTGTACGTAAATTTCGGCCAGGCGTTTGGTACAGCCCATGATATTGGTGGGATTCACGGCCTTGTCGGTCGAGATCATCACCATCTTTTCGACGTTGTACTCCAGGCATTTCAGAGCGACGTTGCGTGTGCCGATGACATTGACCAGCACCGCTTCGCAGGGATTTTCCTCCATCAGGGGGACGTGTTTGTAAGCGGCGGCGTGAAATACGACTTGAGGATGGAACGTGCGGAAAGCGAAATCCAACCGATTGGGCAGCCGGATGTCACCGATCACGGGGACGAATTCCAGCTTCGGGAAGCGCTCTTCGAGTTCGAGCCGCAGGTTGTGCATCGGAGTTTCGGCATTGTCGAACAGGATCAGTTTTTTGATCCCGAACGATGCCAGTTGGCGGCACAGCTCCGAGCCGATCGAACCGGCAGCGCCCGTGACCATAACGGTTTTCTCTCGGAAATTGGCCCGGATTTCGTCCAGTGAAATCTTGATTTCGGGGCGGCCCAGCAGGTCTTCGATCTTGATTTCGCGGATCGACTGCCGCATGATCTTGCCGTCGATGACCTCGTCGATCGGCGGTGCGATCAGGATTTTCAGATTGCTTTCGACGCAGTAGCGGATCAGGCGCTCCTGCTCGGTCTGTGCCTCTTCGTTGGTCGGGAACAGCACGGCATCGATGTCGTACCGTTGCCGGAGGTATCGAATGCTGTATTCATTTTCGAAATAATAGACCGGACACTCCGCGATGGTGTGGTTTTTCATTCTCCGGCCGAAAGTCAGGAACCCTACGACCTTGTAATGCGGAGAACTTTGCAAGCGGGTGACCAGCGATACCGATTTTTCGCTTAATCCGTAAACCAACACCAACTGGTGCTGTTTGCGGGATTTCAGGTTGTTTTTGACCAGGTCGTACACGATAATCATCGCTACCCGGATCAGGATCAGGCCGCAAAGGGTCAGCAGCAGATCGAACAGCAGCAGAGCCAGCATATGCATACCGAACAGCGGTGTAGGCGGGTAGAGCAGAATGGTCAGTCCCAACAGGAGTTCCTTGCCGATGACCGCCACGACGAATTTTGCGATTTCCCGCAACGTGGAGTGGCGGATGACCGACCGATAGGTCTTGAGCAGGAAAAAGGTGATGAACGAATATACGACCGCGCAGCCAATCCATAACAGGGCGAATTTCGAAATGTTGGAGAGGGGAGGAAGCAGCAATCTCACCAACACCAGTGCGCATAGCGAAGCTACCCCCGATACGACCAGGTCGATGGCAAGGATCAATCTGGAGTTCAGATAGCGTTCCAAGTGCAATTTTTCTATCAGACGGTACATGGTTCGTTAGAATAAATATTTTGCAAAGGACTGATTGTTCGTCAGCTCTTGTCGTGTATGTTGTAATCTGTCGATTTTCGAAGCGGGCCGTATTCGGAACGGAACAGGGCGTCGGGTTTAAGACCCGCAGGACCGCTGTCCCGTTTTCCGACAATTACCGTGCAACTTTCATTGTTCGAGGCGCGAAGGTCAGTTTTCGGGCATTTTTTCCAGGAAACGTCCCGGGATGTAGGTCGTCGCTACGGCGATGATGCCTTCCAGAGCGACGACCAGGCGGCGGTTGCCCCGGATCCGCTTGATGTACCCCTCGGCTCCCTTGAACGGGCCGCCCGTGACCCGGACCTTGTCGCCGGAACGGTAGTCGATCGCTTCGTCGCTGAAATATTCCAGGTCGGAAGTGTCGGCGGAAGTGATCTGCATGAACAGCTCCATTTCCCGGTCCGGAATGACTGCCGGTTTTTTCGTTTCCCGGTCGAAGTAGGCCATGAACGGACAACTCGCTTTCATCCGGTCCTGCAATTCGAGCAGATAGTGTTCGCTTTGGCGGATGAACATCAGGGACGAAACGGCCGGTTTGCGTTTCCGTATCTTTTTGTCCCCGGCGACGGTGTCTTCGTGGAGCAGGGGAATATAACTCCGCACTCCTTCCTGCGAGAGCTGTTTTTCGAGTTCGAATACCCGGTTATAAAATACTTTCAGTGCATACCAGCACTCTTCGCCGTTTTTGTCTGACATAATTTGGAGGCGGTGTTAGGTCCCGCCGAATGTCCCGAAATCGTAATTGCATCGCTCCGGGGGCGCCCTTCGTCTGTCGATCTTGTTTGCAGGTCCGATTCCTTTTCTCCTGCGGCCGTAGGCAGGTGCGCCGGTTTTGCCGAATCCGACCGTAAAACTCTTTTGCAGATCTTTCGAGGTCGGAAGAGGATTCAGTGGCGTATCGATTCGCTGCCCTGTGTCTGTTTTCTCGGAGGAGCGGTGTGCTAAAAGTATGTACCGTATTTGTGAAAAGGGCATACTCCACAATCCCCCGCGGTTTTTGTGTGATTTCCACCGCGCAGCAACTAAAGGTTGGCCGCAGAACGAATCGTGTGCGATTCTGTTTTCGGCACCCGGGATCTCTGTTTCTGACCCAGAAACGACACCGAACCTCTGGAAACAGAAGCCTGTCTTGCCTGGCAGGTCATTTCCGATTACAAAAGTAGAGTTTATTCGCGTAATAACCAAACAAAAAAGCGCAATTTCCCCCCCCCGGAAAAAAGTCTATATTTCAAGCTTTTACGACTGAAAAACGCATTTGTTGTGTCTTAATATGCAATCCAATGGGTTTTTTGTTCTATTGGCTTCTGTCTCCGCTATTTCGCCTGACAAGCCTGGTTTTGGAACGGTCTGTGTAATTATCCGATCTGGTTTGTTGAGGTTATCCCTCTGTTTTTCGGTTGAATAGCCTGCGTTTGTATTGGAAACCCTATTTCCCGATTTTATCGGAAGGTAGCGAAAGTATCTTCGAATAGAGGATCCGGGCGCAGGCAATCCGCTATGGCCGGGAGATGAATGACAACGATCGGATTTGATTTTTTTTCCGTTGGCGTGCGTGGGCTTTTTGCACCGGTTGAGAAGATAACTTTACGTCGTTGTTCGAATAAAAAAATAGGGTCGGAGTAAACTCAATCCTGTTTTATCGTTTTCCCGGTCCATCCGGGTATCTTTTGTTCTGCGGAGAGAAGGGGATTGACTTCGTGTTACCACGTGCCGCTCGTCCTTCCCATAATGGAAGAGTCCCTGCAAAGTCGATGAATAAACGGAATCCGCTCTTTACACGGATACTTTTTCACTTTTCCGGAGTGCGGGAACTCGCTTGCAGACGCTCTGGAAAAATAAAAAGGTTACGCATCTGTCGTAACCTTTTTTATTTGTAAAATCTTAATTTGCGGAGAGGGAGGGGTTTGAACCTACAACTCTAACCGCTTATATTTCAGCTACTTCGCTTTCAAAATTTCAAATAGGTAACGAAACAGTAACGATTTTCAGATATTGGGCTTGTCCAACTTTGACCGCTGTTTGTCTGCCTAACTTTCGGGTTCAAAGATACGGCTTTCTTTTGAAACTCGCAAATATCTGATAATAAATATTTTTGGGTTAGTGCAAGGT
>OGYX01001055.1_pt1 | contig 20428 bp, 10 predicted proteins | sample 1576601 | NCBI WGS metagenome assembly OGYX01 (sample SAMEA3541561, study PRJEB24748) | human gut metagenome | biome: human gut; feature: human-associated habitat; material: faeces | place: China | collected 2012 | reverse complement strand
CCAAGAAAAGGGAGCATGGCTATGAAAAGAAAAATGGCAGGATGGAATTCTGATTCCCTCGTAGAACTACTTGATGCAGAATGGAATCCTCCTTGTAATAAAATAGATTCCAGCAAAAAATGATTGTAATGCGTCGGCCCTGTAACGGGAAACAGGAATAAAGTTCGTTTATATCGGTATTGACGAACAAACGAGATGACAAAGAAACTCGTTTCAGCTGTTTTATTCAGTCCTAAAAATGAGTTTTATTGAGAAGAGAATTTTTGATACACCATCTGAAGAACCAGCGAAAGGACAATCAGTGCCAAGCCCATATAAAAGGCTGTTCCCAACATTTTATCTTCGTCAAATAAAAGAACTGCCAGCAGAATACTGTAAACCGGCTCTAAATTAAAACTCAGACTTACGGTAAAAGCACTGATTGTCTTCTGAGCCCGATTTAATAACATACACATACAGACCGTACAACCCAAGGCTAACAGGATCAAAAACACGAGATCTTCCCAAGAGGGAAGCAAGGATAGCGAAGATTTGCTTGCATGATAAAAAGGGAGCAGTAATCCTATGGCAAAAGTCCCGCCCACCATCTGCAAAGCCGTTGTCTTTACAACCTGTCCCGACTGGTTAACACGTTCGTTCAACGTAGCATAGAACGCAAACAGCAAAGACGAAACAATTCCCAATACAATACCAATACGAAAAGAAGCATCAAAATGGAATATCAGCGAAATACCTGCCAAAGTCAGTGAACTGAGCAACAGTTCAACCCACGAAATCCTCTTCCGGTTTATCCAGGGTGAAATAAGAGCCGTAAAGAAACCTGACAAACAAAAGCAAACTACTCCAACCGATACGTTCGCATACTTGATGCTTCCATAGAAAAATATCCAATGAAAAGCCAATAACACTCCAAGCCACAGAATATGACTATCTTTTCTACCAACGATAATCCTGCCATACTTTATGAACAAAAGGAGTAACAGCATCACACTTGCCAACAGCATCCGGTATCCCGTAATCAATACTGGATCCAACGATATAAGATTTCCGAAGATACCGGAACAAGAAGCCAACAAAACAGCAAGATGTAATTGCAAAAAGGCCTGCTTCATCGCCAAACGAATTAAACTCTAATTCTATTTTCTTCAATAAGCCATTCAGGAACTCTTTATTCCCCTACACCCCAATTCTTATTGGGCTGATCAGACAAAGTAAGCTCCAATACACCGCCTTGTACAACGTCCTGATAATCGATATAGCATTTTGTATAAGGCTTACCGTTCAGTGTAGCAGACTGAATATACGTATTCTGCGGAGATTGCCCCTTGACACGGATCGTAAACACCTTGCCTCCAGCCAGCCGAAGCGTTACTTCGTCGAATAAAGGTGCGCTTAGTTCCATTCGTGTATCACCTGGACAGATCGGGTGCATTCCGATGGATGCCAGCACATACCAGGCCGACATCTGTCCGACGTCTTCATTGCCCACCAAACCTTTCACCTCATTCTTATAAGCCTTCTGGCAGATAAAGCGCGTCCAATACTGTGTTTTCCAAGGTTGTCCCAACCGATTGTAAAGGAAAGGAACATGATGTACCGGCTCATTCGCATGATTATAGAACTGATTCCAAAGAAAGTCGGTCGGCGTATTGGCAAACATATAATCCAGTTCTTCAATCGTCTTTTCCCGTCCGCCCATCAATTGAGTCAGGCCTTCGATATCATGCGGAACAAACCAACCTTGCTGGAAAGGATTCGACTCGACACTTCCATAACCTTCCGTCAACCTTCCTTTTTCGGGCCAAGGCAAGAAATTCCCCTTTTCATCCTTCGGTCGGAAACTGCGATGCTCGGCATCATAAATATACTGATACGATTTAGCCAGCTTCCGGTAATGCTGTTCTTCGGAAGTCTTGCCCAAAGCCTTTGCCAGTTCAGCCATACACCATTCGGTATAAGCATACTCAAGCGTCGAAGAAATCGAACCCGGCACATAACCATACTTGGCATTACCAAACAGGCGCGAAGATTCTTCCGCATATTGCCAAGCCTTCTCCAAATCATAGTTCCGTATATGCTTCTTATAGGCATCAACCAGCACAGAAATAGCCGGATTTCCAATCATACATCCACTATAGGCATTCAGGAACTCCCAACGTTCCAAATAACCTTTTCCACTCTCATCAGCCAGCGTAATCAACGAATTGAGCATATCACTGATCACATCCGGACGAATCAAAGTCAGGAGCGGCATCTCGCTACGGAAAACATCCCAACCACTGAAGATCGTCCGTTTCTGGAAACTACCCGTCTGATGAATCTTCTTGTCTCCGCCCATATACTCGCCATTCGCATCCGAATACAAGCGCGGATCGATCATCGTACGATACAAAGCCGTATAGAAAATATGCTTCAGCTCTTCATCATCCGAAGCAACTTCCACTTTCGACAACGCCTCATTCCAAGCCTGCTGATTGGATTGCAATACCCGTTCGAAGTCCCAATCAGCTATTTCGGTTTCCAGATTCTCACGTGCATTCTCTTCGCTGACGAAAGAGATACCGGCTTTCATCAAGACTTCCTCATCCTTGGTTGTCTCAAACTCGGTAAAGAACCCCAGATGTTTCCCTTCAAACAAAGAAACCTGTCGGTGAATCTCGGCTCCGGCAGTCAGCTGTTGAAACGCTTCCGATTCAACAAATTCCCGTTTTCGGGATTGTCCTTCGGGAATAGCCACCGACCAAACACCATAATTCTTCAACGGTTTGGAAAACTGTGCATAAAAATGGACCGTATAATCAGGCTTTCCATCGCCATTTCCCCAACCGCCACCATCGGGCGTACAAATCATCTTACCAGAAATCGTATGATCATCCACCACTTTGATTTCCTGCCAAGTAGAAGTTCCGCCTACGCGACGTGCCAAATCAATCTGGATACGCGAATCCTTTCCTTCCGGAAAAGTAAACCGAAGCATGCCTGCCCGCTGAGCAACCGTCGCTTCCGTCCGGATCCGGTAGTCCGACAAATAAACGGAATAATATCCGGCCCGGGCATATTCAGAAGTTTTATCATAACGCGAACGGTAACCGGTATCCGGATTCTCCAATTTCCCGGAATTCGTATGCATCGGTCCGATCGTTGGCATAACCAGGAAATTCCCTAAATCGCCATACCAACCGATTCCACTCATCTGCGTAAAGGCAAAACCTTCGATACTTTCATGCTCGTCACTGTAGCCCGAACCATTATCACCTCCGGTAATCGTATTCGGACTCAGTTGTACCAATCCAAAAGGATAAGTCGCTCCCGGAATAGTCTTTCCCAATCCATGATAAGCACCGGCATCCCGCACATTCGTACTTGCACCGATAAAAGGATTTACATATTCAACAGCCTGTTTTTTCTGCTGTGCTACAGAACTAAAAAGAACTGCCGGCCCAAAACAAGCCAGCAGTACTAAAGATAAAATAGATTTTACCATATTCATTCCTATTTGCTTACTTAGAACTTTCTTTCTCCAGAATCTGCTTCAATTTTGCCACAACTTCCGGATGTTCTACGGCAACATTCTTCTTCTCTCCAATATCTTCCTTCAAATTATATAGCTGATCTTCCGGACTGTTCCCCAATTCGGTATTCGTTAATTTGGCATAAGCCGGTTTACTATTCGGAGTAATATATTTCCATTGCCCATCAGAAACAGAGAGAGCTCCGGCAAATTCAATGACATAGTCACGTCCTTTGGCATCTTTACCCAAGAAAGCATCCAGATAATCCTGACTGTCCACTCCAGCACCAGCTTCCAACGTCTTCCCCATTAGCTTAGCCATCGAAGCATACAAGTCAATGTGCGAAACCAACGCATCCGATACAGCCGGCTTGACTTGTTTCGGCCAAGATATAATCAGCGGAACACGTGTTCCTGCCTCAAAGTTGCTATATTTTCCACCACGGAATTCACCCCAAGGGCGATGATTTCCCAACAATTCTACAGCCCGGTCCTGATATCCGTCATCTACCACCGGACCATTATCACTGGTAAGTACAATCAATGTATTTTCTGCCAATCCGTTTTTCTCCAATGCCTTCATGATCTCTCCTACAGTCCAGTCAAACTGCAACAAAGCATCTCCTCGGAAACCCATACCGCTCTTACCCTGGAAACGAGGATGCGGATAACGAGGAACATGTACATCATTCGTTCCTACATACAAGAAGAACGGTTCATCCTTATGACGGTCGATAAACTGTACAGCTTTCGTTGTGATACTATCCGCAATAAACTCATCTTCCCACAAAGCCTGCTTTCCACCTTTCATATATCCGATACGGGAAATTCCGTTCACAATCGCCTGATCATGCCCATGATTGACACTCGGCTTCAACTTTGTCAATAATTCCGGATGATCTTTTCCTAAAGGTTCTCCCGGGAACGGCGTTGTATAGCTCACCTCTATCGGATCATTCGGATCCAAATTGACAATCCGCTGATTCTCCACCCAACAACACGGAACACGATCGCCCGTTGCTGCCATAATATAAGAATATTCAAACCCAATATCTTTTGGACCCGGTGTAATGAAACCATTCCAATCCTGTTCACCCGTCTTATTTGCCAAGCCCAAATGCCATTTGCCAACTGCACCCGTCGCATAGCCGCACGACTGGAACATATCAGCTACCGTAGGCTGTTCAGGACGAATCACCATACCAGCATTTCCGGCAGCAATACCCGTATCATTTCTTCTCCAGGCATAATGTCCTGTAAACAACGAATAACGGGAAGGCGTACTGGTAGCCGCTACGGCATGAGCATCCGTAAAACGAACCCCTTGCGAAGCCAGTTTATCCACATTCGGCGTACTTATCTCTGTCGCGCCATTGCAACTAAAGTCACCAAAGCCAATATCATCGGCCACTAAAAAGATTACATTCGGTTTTTGTATTTCTGCAGAAGAGTTTTCCTTCTTGGGTTGGGCCGTACATGAAGCCAATAAAGCCGCAGCAGCCCCTAAGATTAATACGGATTTCATCGAATTCTATGTTTAAGATTAATAATGAGTACATACAAAAGTACGATATTCCTTCTGAAAAGCAACGTCCTTCTTAAGAAACATTTCAGCAATTGGCAGGAAAAAAGAACAGGAGTTCTACATGGAGAAACCACCTCCACATAAAACTCCTGCCCTAAAAATGGAAAGAATCTATTATTTCAGCTCTTTAATACGGATATTACGGAACTTCACAGGCGAACCATGTCCTAAGAAACCGATATATCCTTTCTTATTGAACAATCCCGGATGTTCATGACCATCGGGTGTTCCATTCTTCACAGCGTCACGGATATTACCTTCCACGATAACAACACCGTTTACTGTTACCTTAATATTATCACCATCGCAAATGATTTCTTCTTCGTTCCATTCACCTACCGGCTTAATGGCTTTCTTATGGTTTTCATTAGCTGGAATGATTCCATAAATAGAACCATGATGCTGAAGCGGAGTAATATCCTTATAAATCGGATGCTCACAATCCAGAATCTGACTTTCCATACCATGATAAGCTGCATCAACACCCATTGGAGTACGCAATCCGATACCATTGTTTGCTCCCGGTGTTAATTGGAATTCAAAGCGGTAAACGAAGTTGGCATATTCTTTCTTAGTATATAAGTTTCCACCAAAGCTCTTGGAAGGATTCATGGCGATACAACCATCTTCCAGCACATAGTCGACTGTATTTCCTTGCCATTCGTGCATATTGGTTCCGTCAAACAGAATCTGGAAACCTTCTTTCTTCTCCTGTTCCGACAACTGGAACGGTTCATGACGTTTCAGTTCCTTGATATACAAGTTGCGGAAAGAACATTTACTGCCGTGTGCCTGTAATTCAATCTGATCAATCGGGAAGATAGGCCGACTACGATCCCAGTAGTTTTCCATGATTACGTTATCTACTACGCGTTCACCATTCAAATCTACTGTAACACGGTCACCAACCATCTTGATGTAGAATGTATTCCATTCGCCCAATTTGTTATCAGCTACTTTTGTAGGTTTGCTTTCATTCTTCTGATTGTTATACAAACCACCAGAACCAACCTGAGCACCTACGTTTACACGTGCTGTATCCCAAATCTGTACCTGAGGCGTACCACGCAAATAAATACCAGCATCAGCTTCCGGTCCGGCCGGATCAAGCATCCATTCTACATACATTTCGAAGTCGCCATATTGCTTTTCGGTACACAAGTTATCAAAACCAGAACCTTCAAATACCAAACAGCCGTCTTCAACCTTCCAATCCTTACGCATCTGCTCATCTGCCTTTGCCTGAGCTTTTGCCAACTGAGTAGGTTTCATCTTCGCACGAGCAATCGGATTTTCAACCAAACCTTTCCAACCAGTCAAATCCTTTCCATTAAACATGGAAACAAAACCCACTTCATCCGGCATTTCAGCCAAATGCTTCTTTATACCTTCTTTCTGATAATGAGCATCCGGATTATCCAGTACTTGCATAACCTTTTCCAGCAGAGCCTTTACATTCTGTCCCGTATATTCCTTATGTCCCAAAGCAATGTTCATTACAGCATTGGCAGCCGGTTGTTGAACGGACTTATCATCCAAATATTCTCCTGCATACAACAAAGCCAAATACGTACCTGTATCCTGAACCTTGGATAAGATCAAACCTTTTACTTCGTTATCCTTAGCTACATCCATCGCCTTACGCAAACGAAGTAACTTGTTCTCACCCGTCATATCAGAAGAAGAAATCAAGTTCACATAGCGAGTCAATGCCTTAGAAGCTATCTGACCACCTGATTGAGCTACTTCATACAGATAATCAGCCGCTTCAATACCTTTCCATTCCAACAAAGCTCCTACAGCAGCATCTTTTCCGGCACCTGTATTCTTTTCACATCCGTCAATAATGATTTGTAAAGCCTTCGGTTTACCGGTTGAAGCCAATACCTTATAATATAAATGCTTCTTAGCATCACCAGCCTGATACATCCGGCGTGTAACAGTTTCTACCTGTTCTGCTTCCGGCATAAAATGTACACAAGCGATAACGGCATCCTGCAAAGCTGCTTTTTCATCAGCTCCAGCAGATTCCAACATTCCACAGATCTGAGTAAAGTCTTTTGCAGCGACAACACTCTTTAAAGTAGCATAGGCTGTTTTCTTCACTTCTACCGATGAAGATTTCGTCTGTTCCAACACCGTATTGATCTTAGAATCTGCCATCCGGACAGCCAGCAACTCCATTCCTGCAATCTTTCCTGTATCCGAAGCCTTATTTATAGCTTTAGCTACTGCATCATCAATATCTCCTGGGAAAGCCAACAAAGCATCCTGTGCCAACAGAACAATTTGTTTATCAGAATCTGTCAACAAATTAGCTAATGTTGGAATATAACCTTTATCTCCTATTTTTACCATCGTCCAGACCGCAGCCTGTTGCACCGCAAAGTCGTTTACATTCAACTGCTGTGTCAAGACCTGAGCCAGTGATTGATCGAAGCGAAGCATCAACTTCTGAACAGTATCATGTTTCTTCGGGCACTTAGCTTCACGACCCAGCCAATTCAATATGTCAACCTTTACTTCAGGTTTGGCCTTTACCATCGTTTTCGCTATTTCAATACAAGAAGCTTCATCTACAAAATCAGAAGCATATCTTAATGCCGCATTCCGATAATCTTTACAATCATCTTTCAATGCTGTCAAGACCAATTTAGTAGCAGCTGGCTTATCGGCCGCAACAGAAATCAATATCTGCAATGCTGCCTCACGAGTCTGCGTCTTACCTGCCTTCGTTGCCCGCTTCAACAAATCCTTTGCTGCCTTCTCTGCCGCCTTGGGATCTTGTTCTGCAATCCGTTTAATTAATGTAATATACGCTTCATTCGCACCGCTTGGTTCCATCGTATAATTAACAGCCTTGGCTGCGTCAGCCAACACGGATAAAGAAGCAACAGATCCTACCCGGCTTAATGCATAACGAGCTACTTTCTGCATATTGGGATCTTCATAGCTTACATAGACTTTTACCAAATCTTCTGTTCCGGCCACTTGAGCCTCAGCAATGGCTTCCAATATATCTTTCTGTGTCTCGGCTGTTCCCATCCGGCGCATCAAACCAGCTTTCAAAGCTTGTCCGGCATTCTCTGTACCGATAGCAGCCAATGCACGTGCAGCAGGTCCACTTAATTCCGGATTACCTAAATAAGCAGAAAGTGCTTCAACAGCATCATCTTGTCCGACTATCTGCAACTGACGGATGATAAATGCTTTTGTTTCCCGTTCTTCCACTTTATCCAATGCCTGAATATAAGCTTTTGCCACTACCTGACGCGCATTTTCCTGTCCTTTTGCCATTACGAAATGACTCAAGCCACTCAATGCATAATCAACTTTAGCATTACTGCCCTTACCCGGGGCATTGATCATATTAATCAACGTAAATACGGCTTCTTCGCCAGCTGCACTCAGTTCACTGATTTGTTTATTATATTCAGCCTGTTGTTCTGCCGGCATCTGGGCCAACACATCTGCAGCAATAGTCTTGGCAGTTCGATTCGCCGGAGTTTGAGCAAATGATAAATTAGCACACAACAACAAGGCGCTGATTGAAATATATACCTTTTTCATCTTTTCTTCTTTAATTTATGGGTTAAATATTCCATGGTGCACGCATAGGTTGATCTAACAACCGGTTAGCGGCCTCATCGTTGATAAACTCTAATTTCACCGGATCAAATTCCAACGTACGATTCAAGCGAAGAGCAACAGCTCCCATATTCACAATCGTAGCAGAACGGAAACCATTCTGTTCATTTAAAGCAAATGGCTGGCGAGTCTTGATACATTCAATGAAATCTGTCACCTGCGGTTCCGGTTCCGGATAGTCTGATAATTTCTTTTCCCAATCAGGAATATCACATACAAAGTTCTTATAAACATTACCCTTCGGTCCTGCAATATACGGCGTATTCGGATCACCGAAATCACCACCCCACAAAACAATCTGACATCCGTCTTCGTAGGTATAAGTAATCGAACGCCATGTACCCACAGCATCTGGGTGTTGTTGAGGAGCATCTACTTCGACTTTCACCGGACTCGTATTATCTTTTCCTAAAATATACTGTACCGGATCAATATAGTGCTGTCCCATATCACCTAAACCACCACCATCATAATCCCAATAACCACGGAAAGTCTGATGAACACGATGAGCATTATAAGGTTTGTAAGGAGCCGGACCTAACCACATATCGTAATCCAATTCTTTAGGTACTGGTTGCGGTTCGAGATATTCTTTACCTACCCAATAGAATTTCCAGTCAAAACCTGTGTGTTTGCTGATCGTTACCTTCAACGGCCAACCTAATAATCCACTTTGTACTAATTTCTTTAAAGGTTTAACAGGAGTTCCCAAACCATAGAATTGGTCGGTAAAGCGGAACCAAGTATTCAGACGGAACATACGTCCGTACTGTTTCACGGCTTCCATCACACGCTTACCTTCACCGATTGTTCTTGTCATGGGTTTCTCACACCAAATATCTTTACCAGCTTTGGCAGCCTCAACCGACATAATACCATGCCAATGAGGAGGAGTGGCAATATGAACAATATCCACATTCGGATCCAATATCAAATCACGGAAATCATGATAAGCGGCTATCTTTTCTTTTACCAGATTCTTTCCCAACTCCAAATGATTCTTATCTACATCGCAAACGGCAACCAAACGAGTTCCACCGTAATTTAAATGACCACGGCCCATTCCTCCCGTTCCAATAATACCTTTTGTCAATTGATCACTTGGTGCAATGTAACCGTTCCCCAATACATGACGCGGCACAATAGAAAATAGCGCTACGCCTCCCAGGGTTTTCAGGAAGTCCCTTCTATTCGTTCCCATAGTAACTATTTTTACTGATTAACAATTAAATTCTGTACAATTTTTGATGTATCTGCTAATAATTTGTCAAATATATCATTTATCTAGCAATTCCTGCAGATATTTACGAGTTTTAACCACATAGTCATGGCGTGTTCCATTTAATTCACATTCTATGGTAACAGCACCTTTGAAGCCTTGTTTCTTCAATTCGGCAATAACAGCCGGAAAATTTACTTCACCTGTAGGAATTGGAACTTCCGCTCCTAACTCATACGGATTATTCGGATCAGGATATTTCCCGTCTTTTGCATGAAACTCTTTAATCAGCGGACCAAACAGTTTTACAGCATCCAAAGAGTTGGCTTTACCATACATCAATAAGTTAGCCAAGTCGCAATTGATAAACACATTCCCCGTACCTATGTCCTTAATGGCACGAATCAATGTAGTCGGTGTTTCCTGACCTGTTTCAAAGTAAATCATGACATTCCGTTCTTTCGCATAATTAGCCAAATCTTGCATGACTTTGATGAAATCTTTGTACTGGGCAGAAGACGGATCTTCCGGAATAAACCCAAAATGAGAATGCATGGCTGGAATATCTGCCATTGCACAGAAATCTATCATTTCATGGTAAACCTTTATCTTTTCAGCTCTTTCCTCTGTCGGAACCAGACCGATCGTAGCTGGTCCCTGTCGGAAATTCCAAACACTTTTAGAACCAGGAACACCCACAACTGTAGTTACTTTAATCTGATGTTTCTTGGATGCAGCCTTAACTTGTTCTGCAAATTCTTTCGTCAATGTATTACTCCTATAATTAATCTCACAAGAGCCAAATCCCTGATCATGCAGATCCTTAAAGCTCTTATCAATATCACTCAAATCATACTGAATCACCCCTATTGTGATCTCATTCTCTGCCTGAACCGTCGTAAAAGCGAACAGCAAAGCTACTGCCAATAATGATAATTTTGTTTTCATCGTATTATATAGTTTAGTATTGATTCTACAAATTTAAGACGGGGAACTTGAATCAAGCTCCCCGTACCTATTAAATATAGTGAAAAGTTTTATTCACTAGAAAAATAAGATTCTTCCTACACATATCAGACAAAAGATTGCAGAAGGCTAAACTGCAAATAAAAATAACGAGAATCAAAAACAATCTTCATTACGATTGAAAATGATTCTCGTTACTTCTGCTAATTACTTCTTTCGTTCTATTGGCGATGGTACTTTCTTGAAGTAGCGATCTCTGTCACAAACAATTTTACCATCCACATATTCAAGTTCTGCTATCTGAATAGATGCTCGATGATAATTCCTGGTATTCTCTTCTACTTCCATGCCATCCATCTTGTAAGTACGACCCGGATGCGTAAAATAAAAAATAAAAGCACGGTCATCGACAACGACTACATCACAATGACGACCTTGGTCAAAATCATCCGGACGAAGTCCCGGCTTGTTGAGTATGGTTGAATTATATGTCCAATGAGTTGCATCTTCTGATTCGTAACAATGCAAACCAACATAACCCAAATTACACTCATCTATGATATTCCAATATTTACCTTTCCAATAAAACACAATGGGACCTTCATGAGGAACATCATCAATTTCACACAAGCCTGTGACTTTCCAAGTTTCCAGATTCTTACTTACACCCGTATATGTCTTCGAATCTGGAGACTTATACCACATTTTCCAAGTTCCATCCGGCATTTGGAATGCAGATGCATCGATACAACCATGTGTATTTTCTATTTCTTCAACCAATTCCCAATTCAACAAATCTTTACTTTTATAAAATACCAAACGGCAGTCACCACCCCAGAATGGATGAATACCCGGAATGAAAGTAACGATCATATAATAAGTATCTTTGTCTCGGAACACATCCGGAGCCCAAAATGTACTTTGCCCTTGTTGTGGTTCCGGTATGTTTGCCGTACCTATATAATACCAGTTTCGCCCATAATCTTTGGTTGCAGCAATACCTATTTTAGAGCCATACACATTAGCAACTCCTTGTAAATTCTCGACGTTGGCCCGACGTTGCGTATAAAACATCCACCATTCCTGACGTTCTTCATTCCATTCCAAGGTCGGATCTGTTGGACCATCATAGATAGGACATCGGAACAATGGAGCCGGAGCATGTTCGATATCAAATGGCTTCTGCTGGGCAAAAAGACTTGCCGTAGAAAACAAAGCAAATAAAATCAATAATACTTTTTTCATATACCAGACTATTTCTTGATTAATATAAGGAGATTTCGCCTAAACCAGCACGTCCTTCCGAAACTCCACTGATTGTAACACGAAAATATTTTATCTCCCGGTCAACTGTCATGGGCTTAAATTCCCAACCTGTACATTCCCGTTCATACAAGACTTCCCAACGTTCTCCGTCTTTTGAGGTTTCTACCTTATGCTTATACGAAGAACTGTCTTTTTGGAACAAAATACGACTCGCTGAAACATACGTCACACGATCCAATACTAACGTGATTACTTGCGGACATTTATCATCATTCGCAATCCACCACATAGCATCGTCATTGTCTATTATGTTAGATGCCGGATACTCCCGCTGACTACTATCAACCCGAACAGACTGAATCTTCAGACGAGGTTTCTCCAAGATTCGTTTTTGCCAAGAAGAAGGTTTCACCACAACATGATCTTCTTCTCCTCCTGTAAATGGGAGATGTTCTCCATCCGACAAAAATGATTCATCACTAGGTATCGTTTCTATTTCAGCTTTTCCTGATACTAATCCATCAGCCAAAGCCTCTACGATAATTTTCCCGGCATTCTTGGTTGTCCGAACAAAAGCAAAAGCAATTCCGCCTTCGGCTTGTTGAGGATTAATTCCTATACGACGAATCGTATCCCCTATCAGGCTTCCTTCTCCCGAAACTCGGAAACTGATCTCCTGCTGTGAATCTGCAACCAGAGAACCATTCTTATCACACACCTTCACATATACAGGAATCATATCTGAACCATCGGCTATAGGAGTTATTCCATTCGTCTTTATATCTATTTCCAAATGGTCCGGTTTCTCAGCCGTCATTACTTGATGTGTCGCTACTATTTTTCCTCCAATCAAAGCTTCAGCCTTTAAGGTACCTGCTTCATAGCCTCCTGCATTAAAGACAAACATCGGACTACCACCTTTTTCTACAATCGAACGATAAAGAGGCGTTCGTTCTGCTCGAGTCTGTGTTCCTATTAATCTGTCATTCCGATAAAGGCGAACTTCCTCACAATTGGAAAAAACTGTAATATCCGTCGTTGAAGAAGCAAAATCGGCCGATGCATTATAGGAAGCAATAAACACCATGGGACCGTCATATAATCCGGCTTGCGAAATAGCAGGATTCCGCATACTTTGCAACATATAATAACTAAACTTCGGATAACGGTTCATATCGACTACTCCGCTATACATCGTTTCATCCTGACTACCCCGGGCATAATCATTATAACTCCATACAAAATGTCCTCCCATAGTTGGATTTGCATCCAGCATACACCAGTCGAAATAACCTTTTCCATTTAATTGTTCGATTCGGCTACGACATTGACGCATCTGTTCTTCTTCACTCTCTTTCAAGCTGACACGAGGTTTTTCTCCTACACCATCACCCCATTCTCTTGTAAACAAGGGTTTGATAGAAAGGAAGTCTTCCGGATAATTACTCATGACATCTCCATCCTTCGGAAACTTGGATACTTGTTTATAAAAGACATCATAATAGGGTTCCATTTCGGCATGACCGAAATAATCACCAGCTGTGTACATTTGATCTCCCGGATATTCGGCATGTGCCAACTCATATATTTCTTTTGCTAAAGATACTGGATATCTTGATTCATTTAAGGCTGTCTCCCAAAGTACAACAGAAGGATGATTGCGATCCCTGCGAATCATTTGTCGCCCTACCTGATAAAGACGCTTGATGAAAATTGAATCAGGATTATAAAACTGCCAACCCGGAATACATTCAACTACTAACAATCCATATTTATCACAAGCTTCCAAAAAGGCAGGATCTTGAGGATAATGTGCTGCCCGAACAGCATTATAACCACCTCGCTTCAAATCAATCACGTCTCTTTCCTGCATGGAGTTAGAAGCCGCATCTCCTACATTCGGATATGCCTGATGACGATTTGCCCCGCGTAAATATAATTTCTCTCCATTAATAAAAAAGCCATCCTTAGCTGTATAACTAATTGTTCGAATTCCTATGTGCTGTTCTACTTGATCCAATACTGAAGAACCCGACAATAGTTGGGTTTGCAACAGGTATAAACTAGGAGAATAAGGGTGCCACAATGCTGGACACTCAACAGTCAAGTCTTGTACAACCGTTTGATCCGACAAGCCACCCAGCTTGACAGAAGCTTCTTCCTCGGCAACAACACATCCCGTAGAATCTTTTAATACCGAACGTACAATTAATGATTCTTCAGTATCTGTTATATTCCGGATATGCGTAGAAAGATGAATCCGGGCTTTATCTTGTGTTACTTCCGGGAATGTTACAAACTGACCACCTCCAGCAACAAGATCCTCTTGCAAAGGATCCGTTATATATATCTTATCCGTAACTATCATCCTTACATCCCGGTAAATTCCACTATAATAGTAAAAATCCATCTTATCTTGTGGTTTTCCAGGAGGTGTTAATGGATCCGGCTCCGCCGAAACACGAATAGCCAAAACATTATTTTCATTCCACTTGATCTGCCCGGTCAAATCTGCGACAAATCCCATATATCCGCCATGATGCTCTGTTATTTTCTTACCGTTCAAATAGACTTCACAGTTTGTCATCACACCTTCAAAAGAAACCACGACACGTTTATCCGCATATTTTCGAGGCAATTTGAAGTAACGACGATACCAACCTACACCATCATAAATAGAATTACCTCCGCAATGTTTCTTTTCCAACTGCATAATATGAGGTAAAACGACAGGAATCCAATTTGAGTCTGCTAATTCCGTTGCATATCCATCCTTTATATCACCCCGATAAAAAGCCCAATCGGTATTCATGTTTAATGTTTTCCGGCCTAATGAAGAATTGCTGCAACTGCTATTTATAAACAATACACAAATAGAGACCAGACAATAATATAATACACTGCTACATTTCATAAAATATTGTGTTTCTCATTACAAATGAAAAGGATATATTGGCTCTGCCAATACATCCCTTTCTTAAAAAACTTTATTTCAAACAGAATATTAATATCCTTCGTTTTGTTTCAAATTAGGATTCTTGTCGATAGCACTCTGCGGTATCGGTAAATAACGATTGTAAGAAGCGAATGCTCGATTTTCAACTAAAGCAGTTCCAGATATAGTAGCACGCTTTGTCGGATCTGGTTCAGAAGTATTGACAGTTCCCACAACACGAGTTAAAGGTCCATTTAAGACTGTCTCTGCTAACATCTTTCCGCTGTCATCCTTCCAACGAATAATATCCTGACGGCGTAAACCTTCTCCTGCTAATTCTACAGAACGTTCACGTCTGATCAATTCCCGCAACTTAGCCTGATTATTATATTTATTCTGATCTACATCAGGCATACCAACTCGATTACGAACTTGATTCAATAAATTATAAACTTCTGCAGAAGGACCATTCAATTCATTTTCGGCTTCAGCATAACTCAATAAAACCTCTGCGTAACGGAAAACTATTGGCTGAGCATTTGTACTCCAAATATCTCCATATTGCGTATAAGGATTCAAATATTTAGCCCATGTTAAAGCCGTTTTAGAAGCATTATCTGCATCATCCGGATAGTTAGGATTCTTTGCCCCATCAATAGTTGCATCCAACGTATTTAATATTGTTTTACCAGTTAATCCAACCCAGTCCATACCAGGATAAAGAACTGTCATAGCCATACGAGGATCACGGTTGGCAAACGGATGAGTTGCATCATAACCACTACCTGCTTCTTCCTTTGTCAAACCATTACTCATTTCATAAGTGTCAACCAAGTTTTGAGTAGGAACCATAGATGACCATCCTCCGTCAGCATTATTATACATGGTTGCAATCATCCAATTTGAATATAAATTTTCATCATGCTGAACAGATGCAATAATCTCTTTCGAATTTTGACCCGCTAAAGTAAACAGATTTTCATAACTCGGATCTAATTCGTAGATTCCCAAATCCATAATTGCTTTTGCCGCATCTTTGGCACGCTGATAATCTCCATAAAATAATGAAGCACGCATATTCAAAGCCAAAGCAGTACCTTTAGCAATGTAACCACTTGCTTCTGGAGCATCATACAACATTGGAATAGCCTCATCCAATTCATTATAAATAAAGTTCTTCACTTCTTCTTCTGAATTTCGAGGTACTTGAGCTTCTTCTGCCGTCTCATAAGACTCAATGATAGGTACACCACCATAGATCCAGTTCATCAAAAAATACTGATAAGCACGAATCGTCTTTACTTGTCCTATCATATTATTCTTTTTAGACTCCTCTGCGAACTCTATATTCGCAATATTTGTCAGGAAATCATTACAACGGCGAATCATACTAAATGAGTAATAACCTGCAACTTGATTACTTGCAGTCATACTTCCATTTCCTATATTTCGCCATCCCTCATGGATATGATAGTTAAATCCGAAATCAGAACCACAGTCCCAATATAATATACCAGATTCATCAGCCCAACCATCATAACAGCCAATCAAAAACTTCTCTGCATCAGCTTCTGTTTGCCAAGTCGTACTAGGAGACAAGGCATCATGAGGAACTGTCTCCAAAAAGTCTGAACAAGAAGTCCCTATCAAAGACATTCCTGCTAGCATATATACTAATAAACGTTTCATATATTCTTATAATTATAATTTTTACCTTAAATAAATCGTTACTTAGAATGTTATGTTCACACCAAAAGCATGAGTTTGTGTCAACGGGAAGTTTGAACCACGTTCTACTGGGATTTCAGGATCCACGTTAACCAACATATTATGAATTGTAAATAGATTTTCTACTGAATAATAGAAACGTAAATTTTCAATTCCAACAGACTTTATAACACTCTTTGGCAGAGAATAACCAAATTGTAAATTCTTCATACGCAAATAACTTGCATTCTGAATCCAGAATGAAGATACTACATTTGAAGACAAACTTGGAGATGTCGTTGAATATGCAATACGCGGCATTGTTGCATCCTGATTTTCAGGAGTCCAAGCATCTAACCATACAGTTGCTGGGTGAGAATCGTCACCATTAAAATATCCAGTTACTTCTTGGTTGATCAAACGATAAACACCTGCTGCACCTGAAAATACCATTGACAAATCAAATCCTTTATATCCGGCATTCAAGTTCAAACCAAAAGTAACAGAAGGATCTGAAGATCCAATGATTGTACGGTCATCTGATGTAATCTTACCATCTCCATTGGTATCTTGATAAATCAAATCACCACCTTTAAACTGTCTTGTTCCAAAAGGATAACCTTCTTGTGTTGAATATTTATTCATCCATGCCTGAGCTTCCTCATCCGAACTAAAGAAACCATCTGCCTTATATGCATAGTAAGAATTTAAACGTTCACCAAGGATTCGACGTTTATTTCCATTGTTGGGATCAGCCATTGATTCAACGCCACCCAAATCCAAAATCTTATTCTTATTATAAGCCATATTAGCAGTAGCGCCAAAAGACCAGTCACCCCATTGATTATTGTAACTCAATATCAATTCAACACCACGATTGACCATTGATCCTACATTATCTTTATAGGCATCCAATCCGAATTCGTTAGGAACAGGAACGTCCATAATGATACCTGTTGTCTTGCGATCATAATAATCAAAAGTAAAATTAATCTTATTATTGATCGTTGCATCCAAACCAAGTCCCCAAGTTCTAGCCTTTTCCCAAGTAATAGTAGACAGCTTATAAGACTTCTGATAATATCCGGATTGCAATGTTCCTCCCAATGGGTAGCTTGCATCTACATTATATGTACTCATCCAAGGATAATAATCATCCAACGCATCTTGGTTACCTAATAATCCCCAAGAAGCTCTAAGCTTCAAATTGCTCAACCAATCCTTAGCATTTTCCATAAAGCCTTCTTCACTCAAACGCCATGCTCCAGAGAATGAAGGGAAATATCCCCAACGATGTCCATCAGCAAAACGAGAAGATGCATCTGAACGAATATTAGCTTCTAATAAATACTTTCCGGCATAATCGTAATTGACACGTCCAAACCAAGAAATCATTGCCAAAGAACGTGTATATCCCGTATTCTTCTGAGTTGCCGCATCACCAGCATTCATATCATCCAGATCATTTGTCGGGAAGTTTTTACGTTCCATTGTATTTTCTGTATAATCATACTTCTCAGTATGCCAACCTGCCATTGCTTTCAAATTATGTTGTCCGAATGACTTATCATAATTCAGCAATGCATCGAATGTTGCCCGATGCCATCCATAATAGTTTTCATTTAGCTTATTAGGCTCAGTCTCTTTATTGGCATTGTATTTAATATACTTTTGGAATGCACGATAATGTTGCTGATTATTTACATAAGATCCTGTAACCGTAGCTACCAATCCATCTATAATCTTATAGTCAGCCGCCAATGTTCCTGAGAAATTCTGATTTTTACGATCAACTGTCTGATCCGCATCCAACCACGCAATTGGGTTTCCATCAGAAATTGTTCCGTAAGTACCATCTTCATAACGATTTACAATCCACGGAGCCATACGGTTTAATTGACGAATAATCTGGTCTGAACTACCTCCTGCATATGAAGAGTTAGGATCTGAATAATCGTTTTTAATATAAGCCAGATTTAAACGAACAGTTAAACGGGAATTTAGTTTCATATCCAAATTAGTACGACCATTAAACTGCTGTCGTTCTGCATTCGGAAGAATACCTGTTTGATTCAAATAACCAACAGAACCCATATATTTCACATCTTCCGTACCACCGCTTACACTTACATTATGAGAATGCTGTACACCTGTTTGATAAGCTTCATCATACCAGTTTGTATTAGGATGTGTATAAGGAGAAGAACCATCTTTAAACTTTTGCAAATCATCATCTGAAAAACGGGCATTCAATCCGTTATCTACCAATGATTGATTATATAATCTGGCATAATCATATGAACTCATACGATCTACCAATTCTGTTGCTTTTTGTGCTCCTACATATCCATTATAAGAAATACGGGGCTTTCCTGTTTTTCCTCGTTTTGTGGTAATCAAAATAACACCATTGGAAGCTTTTGATCCATAGATAGCAGCTGAAGCAGCATCTTTCAATACTGAGATACTTTCGATATCATTTGGGTCAACCGAGTTCATGGTTCCTGTTTCTATACCATCAACCAAAATATATGGATCTGCTGTATTTAAAGTACCGACACCTCGAATACGTATAGTCGCACCATCCTGTCCCGGACGTCCTTGTCCTGATGTTACTTGAACACCTGGCATCATACCTTGCAAACCTGAAGAAACATTCTGGATAGGACGGCTTTCCAGCGCTTTACTATCTATTTGTGATACAGATCCAGTCATGTTCACTTTCTTTTGCGTACCATAACCTACAACTACTACTTCTTCCAAAGCCTGTGAATCTTCTTTCAGTGTAATCGAGAACTTATCTTGTGTTCCGACTTTCACCTCAAAATTGCTATAACCAATATAGGAAACGACCAGTACAGAATTTGCATCCACTCCATCCAAAACAAAGTTTCCATCAAAATCAGTAATTGTACCGTTGGTCGTGCCTTTTACCATGACATTCGCTCCAATAACAGGCGTACCTGTTTGATCGACTACCGTACCTGTTATCTTACCGTTTTGCTGTACCACATTTATCTCCGGCAAGACTCCTGTCAAATTTACACTCTCCGCAAAAGCAGAAGAGACACACATCACTCCCACTAAAGAGGTTAACTTAAACACGCTGAAATAGTGTTTACATCCGGTTAACAACAAGGCGTTAGCTGCCTTGATCTGTTTTTTCTTCATAAATCTATCGTAATTAATTAATTTGGTATTTGATTTTATTTTTTGTTTAAGTCTATATTTTGACTTCTTAAAGAGGATATACTTACCGAGTACACCCTCTTCTTTCGTTCTCTATTCTTTCTTATCCGTCATAGGCTTTCTATTTTTTGATTTGTAAAGTTCATTATTTCTCCACCGGGACAAATTCCAAGTTGCCATCGTCACTCTCGCCTTCGTCCGGTTTCTTGTTGGCTTCTTTTTGTGCCGTGCTTTGGTTGAACACGGTCTTGAAATTGCGGGTCACCCCATTCATGCCGTCTATCAAATCGTTCACCATACCCAGCAACACGGCCGATTCCGGATCGGTCGCTGCGATAATGCCCGTCGCACGGATCAAGTCCTGGATTTCTTCCAATTGAGAGTCGGCCAGCAGGCGCATCT
>OGYX01001033.1_pt1 | contig 20729 bp, 19 predicted proteins | sample 1576601 | NCBI WGS metagenome assembly OGYX01 (sample SAMEA3541561, study PRJEB24748) | human gut metagenome | biome: human gut; feature: human-associated habitat; material: faeces | place: China | collected 2012 | reverse complement strand
AGTTTTCACCACACACATAATGGTATCATCTCCGGCAATACATCCCAGGATTTCCGGCCATTTCATGGCATCAAGAGCTGCTGCTGCCGCCATGGCCATTCCCGGAATTGTTTTTACTACTACGATATTCTGTCCAATGTTCATAGCGATCACTGCGTCTTTCAGAACTCTGGAATATTTATCACTCAACACATCCGGTGTATGTTCTTCCAGAATCGCATATCTGGACTTTCCGTTGCTGCCTGCAACCTTTGTCATTTTCAGAGCCCGGATATCTCTGGATACGGTAGCCTGTGTAACCTTAAAACCGGCCTCATTCAGTCTTGCCGCAAGCTCTTCCTGTGTATCTATCTCGTACTGACGGATCAGTTCGATAATTTTTTCATGTCTTGCTACTTTCAAAATTGAACCTCCTGCATCAGCTGTTACTCATTTTCTGTCTCAGAACCTCCACAAAGCTCAGATGATTCAGCTTGAGGATTTTTGTCCTGACTGTGGCTTTCCGGATCACGATCCGGTCACCGGTGACCATGGATATCTGGGTATCCCCGTCAAAAGAGGCCACTGCTTTCTCAATGGTATTATGCCTTCCCTCACCGATCTCTACTGTAACTGCCTCTTCCCCGGAAAGAATGATACTTCGGGTATTCATGGTATGGGGAGCGATGGGGGTCATGATCATCATACTGGCACTGGGAGAAACCACGGGACCTCCCGCTGACAGACTATATCCTGTAGAACCGGTCGGCGTGGAAATGATGATACCATCTGCATTGTACGAATTCATATATGCATCATTAACATAATTCTTGAAACGGATCACACGGAGATGTCCTTCTCTTCCGATCACAATGTCATTTAATGCGATATCTTTTCCAATAAGTTCTTCTCCCCGATAGATCTTTCCTTCCAGCATCATCCGATCTTCCAGCTCATAGTCATCTGACAGAAGCCGATTCAGAGCCGGATACACGGAATTTTTGTCCACCTCGGCAAGAAATCCCAGAGTTCCCAGATTGATTCCAAGAAGTGGGATATCCAGATGCACCACATCCCTTGCAGCCTGCAGAAGTGTTCCGTCTCCCCCCAGTACAATAATGCACTGTGTATCCTGCGGAATCCCTTCCGGATCTGTATAATGATACGGTCCTTCCATTTTTTCGGTGATCTTCTGCACATGACACCTGGCACCATGCTTCTCCAGATAGGCAATGATCCTATTAGAAAATGTCAGTTCTGGATCCTTGGCACTGTTTGGAATTATATAAAATCTGTCCATATTGCTTCAGTCCTTTCCAAACATCAATCCAGCTGTCCGTGGGCTTCCTTTACCACATCCTCTACGGATACTTCAAGACTCACAGGTACTTCTGTTCCTTCCGGATGTTTTTTCAGATGAAGGAGATATTCAATATTTCCCTCAGGCCCCTTGATGGGAGAAAAGGAAAGATGACAGGGCTCCATAGAAATACTCATGGCATAATCTCTGACTTTCTCAATAACTTCTTCATGGACCTTCGGATCACGGACAACACCTTTTTTTCCAACTTTTTCTCTGCCGGCCTCAAACTGAGGCTTGATGAGACATACGACCTCTCCGTCTTCTGTGAGAAGGTTTCTTACAGGAAGAAGTACTTTTGTAAGGGAGATAAAAGAAACATCGATCGAAGAAAATGCTGCCGGGCCTTCCAGATCCTCCGGTACCACATAACGGATGTTTGTCTTTTCCATACACACAACTCTCGGATCATTTCTGAGTTTCCAGTCCAGCTGTCCATATCCCACATCAATGGAATAGACTTTGACCGCTCCGTTCTGAAGCATACAGTCCGTAAAACCGCCGGTGGATGCGCCTACATCCATGCACACCTTATCCTTCAGCGTCACACCGAAATTTTTCATGGCTTTTTCGAGTTTCAGACCGCCTCTGCTGACATAGGGAAGGGTTTTTCCTCTTACCTCCAGCTTGGCAGTCTCAGCAAACATGGAACCGGCCTTGTCTTCCTTCTGACCGTTAACATATACTTCCCCGGCCATAATATATGCTTTTGCTTTTTCACGTGACGGTGCAAGTCCCTGTTCCACCATCATGATATCCAGTCTTTTTTTCATATTATCCTCCAACAGCCCGGCTCTTTATGTGCCGGGCTGTAAAATGCCTCACAGCTTCGTATTCTTCTGCAAAGGCTATGTCCTTTATTTTCTGTTATTCACAAGATCTTCCCAGCTCTGTTCTACCGCATCCAGGATTCCCTGTACATTTAAACCTGTTTTCATCCGCTGACGATCCACCGTTCCATGCTCAATAAAATGATCCGGTATTGCCAGTGGAAGAACTCTTACTTCCGGATGACATGCTTCCATATAAGCAGATACATGTTCTCCGAATCCACCGCTTTTTACGTTCTCCTCCACAGTAACCAAAAGACTGTGGTTCTGCGAAAGCCGGTCAAGAAGACCTGTGTCCAGCGGCTTTACAAAACGTACATTGACAAACGTAGCTCTTGCTATTCTGTGATCTCTTATTTCCTCACAGATCTTCTGACAGACAGAAACCATGCTGCCAACCCCAAGAACTGCAATCTCACTGCCCGGAGTGATCACTTCACTTCTGCCCTTCTTAAGTGGCTCATGACATTCTTCCATATCGGTACATGCCGGTCCTTTCGGGTATCGGATCGCACAGGGACCATCCAGCTCTTCTACTGCAAATTTCAGCATCTCCTCAAGCTCTTTTCCATTCTTGGGAGCCATAACTGTCATATTGGGGATCATGGACAAATAAGAAAGGTCAAAGCATCCATGATGTGTTTCTCCATCTGCTCCGACAAATCCTGCCCTGTCAATAGCAAAGATCACATGCAGATCCTGCATACATACGTCGTGGAGGATCTGATCGATCCCTCTCTGAAGGAACGAAGAATATACCGCAAAAACCGGGATCATTCCCCCGAGTGCCAGGCCTGCTGCAAAGGTTACTGCATGTTCTTCCGCAATACCCACATCAAAAAAACGCTCCGGGAATTTCTTCCGGAATCGGTTCAGTCCGGTTCCATCTGGCATAGCAGCTGTAATAGCAACTACCTTTCGGTTCTTCTCTGCCAAAGAACATATTGCGCTAGAAAAATGATTCGTATATGTCGGCGCTGTTTTTGCTGCAAGGGGTCTGCCACTCTGAATGTCAAAAGGACCTGTTCCGTGAAAACGCTCCGGATGGGAAGATGCCGGTCCATAGCCTCTGCCTTTTTCTGTAAGGACATGGACAACAACCGGTCCCTCCACTCTCTTTGCCTCATTAAAAAGTTTCATCATCTGGCGCATATTATGGCCATCTACCGGTCCCAGATAAGTCAGCCCCATGTTTTCAAAAAGCATTCCGGGAATGATCAGCTGCTTGATGCTGCTCTTGGTCTTTCGGACCGTATCTACCACGGCGGTTCCAACATGAGGAATCTTTTTGAGTGTTTTTGTCACGCCGATCTTCATTCCTGTATAAGTCTCAGCTGTACGCAGAGCGCTTAAATAGGTGGACATTCCTCCTACATTCTTGGAAATAGACATGTTATTATCATTGATGATAATAATAAAATTAGTCTTCAGCTCAGCCGCATTGTTCAATGCTTCATAAGCCATCCCACCGGTAAGCGCACCATCCCCAATCACGGAAACTACATGGTATTTCTCTCCCATCAGGTCTCTGGCACGGACATAGCCAAGTCCTGCGGAAATGGAATTGGAACTGTGTCCGGTATCAAACGAATCACAGTCACTTTCATTCCTTTTTGGAAAACCGCTTAAGCCTCCTTCTTTACGAAGATCCTTAAAGCCATCTTTTCTTCCTGTAAGGATCTTATGTGTATAAGCCTGATGTCCCACATCCCAGATCAGCTTATCCTGTGGAAGATCAAGCACATTATGCAGAGCAAGAGTCAGCTCCACCACACCCAGATTGGATGCCAGATGGCCACCTGTCTCACTTACACTCTGGATCAAAAAGCTCCTGATTTCCTCGGCAAGGCGCGGAAAATCCTCCAATGAAACTTTATGAATATCATTTGGCTTTTTAATTTTTTCCAGAATCATTCGTACCCTTCCTTTGTTCCTTCTATTTCCTGCGGCTGACAAGACTTTCCACAAGAAGATCCAGAAATCCGTTCTTCCTGTCAAGGCCTTCTAAAAGTTCTACCGCATGGTCAGAAAGTTCTTTAACCCTGCTGGCTGCTGCCGGGGTTCCAACAAGACTTACATAGGTAACCTTGTTGTTCTTTTCATCACTGTGGATCGGTTTTCCCAGTTCCTCCTGGGTGCTAGTCACATCAAGGATATCATCCTGGATCTGAAAAGCCAGCCCGATGTTTTCTGCAGCCTGTTCCACAACCTCAAGTTCTTTCTCAGATGCCCCTGCCAGCACAGCACCGGTCATCATGGAAGCCTCGATCAATGCGGAGGTCTTGTTTTTGTAAATGTAATCCAGCATCTCGTGTTCCAGAGGTTTACCATCATTTTCCACATCCACACTCTGTCCACCTAGCATACCGTTGATGCCGGTCTTATCTGCAATGATCCGCATGGCGGCTATCACACGGTCTTTATCCCCGGTCAGGTCAAAAGCGGAAAGCATCACTTCGTAAGCTCTGTTAAGGAGTGCCACGCCGCTTAAAACCCCCATGGCCTCTCCGTATACTTTATGCGTAGTCAGCCTTCCTCTCCGGTAATCATCGTTATCCAGTGCAGGGAGATCATCATGGATCAACGAATGTGTATGGATCATCTCCATAGCCGCCATAAAAGGCTCACAAAGCTTATCCTTTCCTCCAAACAGCTCGTAGGTTTCCCTGATCAGGATCGGGCGGAGTCTCTTTCCGCCTGCCGTCATACTGTAATTCATGGCCTCTGCCATGGTTTTTGCAAAACCGGATTCTTCCGGAAGATATTCCCGGATCACATGTTCTGCTTCTTCTGTTCTTCTTTTCAGTTCTTCTTTAAAATTCACGAAATGTCCCATCCTCATTCATCTGAAGCATCTTTTTTTCTACAGTATCCAGTCTTCCGTTCAGATTCTTAAGGAGCTCCATTCCCTGTCTGTAGAGACGGAAAGACTCCTCAAGAGGTGTTTCTTTATCCTCCAGCTTCCGGGCAAGCAGATCAAGCTCCCCAAAAGTATCTTCTATGGATTTCTCTTCTTTCTTTGCTTCTGTCTCTGCCATTATCGCTCTTCCTTCCTGATGCGATCCGCAACTGCTTCTATGACTCCATCGGTTACTGCAATGGAGATCCTGTCGCCTTTTTTTATCTGACTGATCTCTGTCACCGCATGTCCGTCTGAGTCGGACACAAATGCATATCCTCCATTTAGCTTTCTTAATGGAGAAAGTCCCTCAAACCGCTGGATCCATATTGCCAGTTCATGTCTTTTCTCTGTAAGCTTTTGTTCCATGGAAGAACGCAGGCATTCCTCCAGTTCCGATGCATACTGACGTTTTTCACGTAACATGGACTCCGGGCTCAGATACTGGAATCTGTTCTCATAGGCCTTAAGTTTTGCGGCAAAAAGTTCTGTCTTACTGTTCATAGCACGCTGCAGACGGTCTCCGTACATATGAAAGCTCTCCAGAACACTGCGAAAATCATCCACTGCCAGCTCTGCTGCGGCAGATGGTGTAGGTGCCCGCAGGTCTGCCACAAAATCCGCAATGGTAAAATCCGTCTCATGTCCCACTGCCGAGATCACCGGTGTACTGCACTCAAAAATAGCACGGGCAACGCTCTCCTCGTTAAAGGCCCAGAGATCTTCAATAGAGCCACCTCCACGGCCGACGATGATCACGTCCACCCCTGCTTCATCCAGCATCCGGATTCCCTTTACAATACTCTGCGCCGCTCCCCCTCCCTGCACAAGTGCCGGATAAAGGATCACCTGCAGATATGGATTCCTTCTGCCTGCAATATTGCGGATATCCTGTACTGCTGCCCCAGTAGGTGCTGTCACCACACCAAGGGTATGAATAAAATGAGGAATGGGCTGCTTATATTCCTGGGCAAACATCCCCATATCCTCAAGTTCCTGTTTCAGTGCCAGATACCGCTCATAGAGGGCACCAGCACCCTCCAGTGTGATCTCTTTTGCATAAAGCTGATAACGCCCGTCTCTCTCATATACGTCTACAATTCCGCCTGCGACTACCTTATCCCCGTCCTTCATACGAAAAGCAAGACCCCTGCGGTGTCCCGCAAACATCACACAGCTTAATGTGCCTGTTTCATCTTTCAAAGAAAAATAAATATGTCCGCTGGTATGGTATTTACAGTTGGATACTTCTCCCTTTACATAGACTTTCCGGAGAAAGTAATCCTGGGTAAACATATTTTTGACATAATGGTTTACCTGACCGACAGAATAGACGTTTCTCATGCGTTCTCTTCCGGGGCTCCTGCTGACTTCTCTTCTGTATCAGCAGTCTCCTCCTCGTTTTTCTTCTCATCCTTCTCAGATGCGATCTTACCCAGTACTCCATTTACAAAAGAACCGGAAGCATCTCCGCCAAATCTTTTGGCGAGTTCCACCGCTTCATTGATAGCTACTCCTGTCGGTACGTCTGCATCATATTCCATCTCATATACTGCCAGACGAAGTGCCGCAAGATCCACACGGCTCATACGCTTTGTCTTCCATCCACGGCTTGCATTGTTCAGCTGTGCATCGATCTCTTCCAGATGTTCTTTCACATGTGCGTACTTCTTCTTCATATATTCCTGGTCCTGTTCTGAAAGTTCTCCAAGACCTTCAAAATAAAGAGAGAGCTGTTCTGTCATCTCTTCTTCTGAATTAAACTCTGTCATAAACATAAGTTTAAATACATGTTCTCTCTGTTCTCTTCTTCTCATAATTTCCTCCTAAGACGGAAAAAAGGAAAGGTTTACTTTCCTTTTTCGTTCTCCATATCCACGCTGGCAATATGAATATTTACATCTGCAACCTCAAGTCCTGTCATATTCTCAATAGCGGATTTAACCTTCTCCTGAACCTTCTTGCTTGTCTCAAGAATGTTTCTGCCATACTCGATATTCAGTGACAGATCCACGGTAACGACTCCTTCCAGAATGGTTACTCTCACGCCCTTGGACAGATTCTTCTTTCCAAGTTTACTTACCAGCTCATTGGTGATATTTCCTGCCATGGAAGCAACTCCATCCACATCTGTTGCTGCAAGTCCTGCAACGATCGCAACAACTTCATCTGCAATGTGAACTTCACCGATTCCACCCAGATCCTGTATCTTATATGTTGTTCTTTTTTCTGCCATGGGAAACCCTCCTACGGATATAATATTTTTGTTCGTAATTTTATACTATTATATCAAAAAAAGTTATGAAATAAAAGGGCTTATTTACTGAATTCTGTCAGTACCAGCTCAGGGTTTCTATCCTCAACCATGCCAACACTCCATGCATTGACAAAAAGCAGTAACGGATTTCCTTTAAGGTCTGTGACTTTCTTCATATCAGAAGTTCCCACGATCTTGTCTACTTTTACAGTCTCCTTGTTGGCGATCCAGCGGATATGCCCATATGGAAGTGTTTCCAGACGGATATCTACATTATACTCATTCTCCAGACGGTATTTCAGGACATCAAACTGCAGAATACCTACAACACCCACAATGATCTCTTCCATACCGGTGTTAAACTCCTGGAATATCTGGATCGCACCCTCCTGGGCGATCTGGTTGATACCTTTTACGAACTGTTTTCTCTTCATGGTATCGATCTGGCGCACACGTGCAAAATGCTCCGGCGCGAAAGTCGGGATTCCCTCAAAAGCAAATTTCTTTCCAGGTGCACAGATAGTATCCCCAATAGAAAAAATACCCGGGTCAAAGACACCGATGATATCACCTGCATAAGCCTCATCCACAACATGACGGGATTCTGCCATCATCTGCTGCGGCTGAAGAAGTCGCATCTTCTTGTCTCCCTGCACATGATAAACCTCTTTTGTCGCATCAAACTTACCTGAACAGATCCTCATAAATGCGATACGGTCTCTGTGAGCCTTGTTCATATTCGCCTGGATCTTAAATACAAAGGCTGAAAAATCATCACTCATAGGATCTACCAGTCCGCAGTCTGCAGTTCTCGGAAGTGGAGAAGTGGTCATCTTCAGGAAATGCTCCAGAAATGTTTCCACACCAAAGTTGGTAAGAGCAGAACCGAAAAATACCGGTGTCAGCTGTCCTTTGCTGACCTCTTCCTGAGAAAACTCCGCACTTGCGCCATCCAGAAGCTCGATTTCTTCCATCAGCTGCTCTTTCTGCTCAGGATCCATGATCTCATCTGCACGGGGATCATTAATATCAATCTCTTCTATCACACCTTCCTTGGTGCCCTTCTGTGTATCGGAGAAGGTAAGGATCTTCTTTGTATTACGATCAAACACGCCCCGGAATTTCTTACCGGAGCCGATTGGCCAGTTGATCGGACAGGTTGCAATACCAAGCTCTTTTTCGATCTCATCCAGAAGATCAAAAGTATCGTTGGCATCTCTGTCCATTTTATTGATAAAAGTAAAGATCGGAATGTGTCTCATAACACAGACCTTGAAAAGCTTACGGGTCTGTGCCTCAACACCCTTGGATCCATCAATGACCATAACTGCTGAATCCGCAGCCATCAATGTACGGTAGGTATCCTCGGAGAAATCCTGATGTCCAGGTGTATCCAGAATGTTTATACAATATCCGTCATAATGGAACTGAAGAACGGATGAAGTTACGGAAATACCTCTTTCCTTCTCGATTTCCATCCAGTCTGATACTGCATGGCGGGCCGTAGCCTTACCCTTTACACTTCCGGCCAAATTGATGGCCCCGCCATACAGCAGAAATTTTTCTGTTAATGTTGTTTTACCGGCATCCGGATGAGAGATGATGGCAAATGTTCTTCTTTTTTCTATTTCTTTCGTATACTTCGACACGTGAGCCTCCTGTATATTCTCTGATATCTCTATTTTACTATAACCTTTCCTATTCTAGTATAGACAAGGCTTTGCTGTCAAGGCAATTCAGTCGTAAATTCCCTCTGTATCAATAGTCTGATCGTTCTGGATATCTGCAGCCGTCTCTTCGTCCTCAGATGTTTGATCCGTCGGATCGCTTTCCACAGATGCAGCGGTATCCTGCACCTCATCACCTGTACTTTCCGCATTATCCTCTGCACCTCCCGTATTTTTTTCAGCTTCATCTGCAGTATTTATAACATCCGATGCATTTTTACTTTGGCTCAGAGGCGTGATCACAATGCTCTCTGCTGCCACACCGGTTTTCCTCTTTACAATATCCTCGATCTGTGCACGTTTTGCATCCTCCAGATCTGCATCCGGCACCACAACATCCGCAGTTTCGCCCGTCAGATTTACGATCACATTTTCAAAGCCCTTCGCCTCCAGAAGAAGCTCTGCAGCCGCCTCTTTTTCTGTAAAATCTGTCATGGAAACCATTGTGTTAATGGCATTCTGTTTTTCCTCATCGCTGATGTCTTTATTACTGATGATCGCCTGCAGGTCCGCTTTGTTCTGGGAACGCACCTGCTCCCTGCTGACTTTTGCCTGTGCTGCAAAATCCGAAGCACCGGTAAGTACGGCCTCGCCCGGGGATGCGGTATCCATCACCTCCGACTGGGTTGTGCCATCTGCCCCGTTCTCATCCAGAAGGGCTGTTTCATCGGTCAGGTCATAATTCACATCGTCCAGGATACTGCTGCTGTCCGTACTCGTCTCCTTATCCTTAAATCCCAGATCCACATCTGCGAAATTCAGATATCCGGCCACAGCAATGAGAATGGCCAGCGAGGTGATGATTACCTGATTTTTCTTCATGATCTTTTTCACTTCTACTCTCCTCATTTCATTTTCATTATTCTAATTTTATTAGCGTCGATCTGAAATAATGCCATAATTGCCTGCTGAATATTCTGGACTGTCACTGCGCTGCCCGCTCCCTGAGCCGCCACCAGCACACCGGTAACTTCATTATTGCCGCTTATGGAAAAGCTTTCCGTATTTCCCTCATCCCCGGTCATAATGATCACTTCCACTTCTCCTACTCCTTCCACATTGGAAAGCAGTTCCTCAAGACGGCTCTCCAGGCGGGTTTTCTCCGCATTCTGATCCTCTGCTGTTTTACTGTTCTTTCGGGTTACCGGAAGTCCTGCCACCAGAAGAAGGATTCCCAGAAGAAGGAAAACTCCCCACTCCTTCCATCCCATCCTCAGAAGCCAGGATCTGATACTGTCCTTTCCTGAGTCCGCAGATTCTTTCGAGCGCATTTTTCACCGCCTCCCTCTGTTTTTCTGTGACTGTTCCATAAAGTGTTATGGTCAGCTGAAGCTCTTTTTCCATATCTACTTCTGTTTTTGCCGAAAAAATCCCTTCTTTCCTGAGGATACCCTGAACCTGGTTCTTCAGTTCCTGTTCATATGCTCCTTTAAGAAATGTTTCCCTTATTCCTTCTGCTTCTGTCTCCATACGTACCTGTTCTTCTCTCCCATAATTATTGCTGAATCCGGACAGAAGTTCTTCACTTTTTCCCATTACGGCAAATATAGGTGTACAGATCAAAAGCACTAACAGAAACCCCATAAACAGCCGTATATACTGCTCATAACGCTTGTCAGGCAGAATATGCAGAAGCGCTGTAGTAAGTACATGAAAAAAAGCCAGGCTTTTCATCCACTGATAAAGTTCTGTTCTCATCCCAATCCTCCTCCTGCCATCAGGATCAGAAATGTGAGCGGCTGATCGATATCACACAGGATTATGTGGGAGAATATATCGAGATCCACGGACAGTTCCGATCCTATAACCGTCATGAAGAAAAGAGAAACCGGCTTGTGCTTTCAGTTTTTGCCCGGGAAGTGAAGTTTGTGGGGGAGGAAGAAGAAACTGTGCCGGTTAATCAGATCTTTCTGGACGGATATATCTGTAAACCGCCTGTATACAGAAAAACACCGTTGGGAAGAGAGATCGCAGATCTTCTGATGGCAGTCAATCGACCTTACGGAAAATCCGATTACATACCATGTATATGCTGGGGAAGAAATGCCAGATATGCTTCTGCTTTTGAAGTAGGCGGGCATGTACTGATCTGGGGCAGGATCCAGAGCAGGGAGTACATGAAACGGATTAGTGAAAACGAGACAGAAAAAAGGATTGCCTATGAAGTTTCGGTAAGTAAATTGGAATATGTTGAGTAACATTGGATATATTTTGGAATAGTGGTGAGAACATTAAGGTAACACTTGCATTTCCAGCCAATCTGCGGTAATATAAAAAAAATCATAAAAATGGGGAATTACCGGTTTTACTAACAGTAAGAGGAAAAATCATGGAAAGAGAAATAACAGAGGTTTATTGTGGGAACGGGAAAGGAAAGACAACTCTGGCTGTAGGCCAGGGGCTGCGCTTTGCCACACAGGGAAGAAGTGTGATCATCATACAGTTCCTCAAAGGCAGGGAACGCAGAGAACTGGATTTCCTTGAGGAACTGGATAATTTTGATTTCAAGATTTTCCGTTTCGAAAAAATGGACACCTGCTATAATGACCTGAGCGAGCAGGAAAAGGCAGAAGAGAGAACCAATATTCTCAATGGCCTTAATTTTGCACGGAAGGTAATTGCTACCAGAGAGTGTGATTTCCTGCTGTTGGATGAGATCCTCGGGCTTATGGATAAAGGAATCGCTCCAGTTGAGACGATCATCGATATGCTTAAGCAGAAGGATGAAAGTATGCATATAATTATGACCGGACGCTGGCTTCCGGATGCTTTGAAGCCCTATGTGGATAGTATTACCACGATAACAACAGAGTTGACTGACCAGGAACGGGAATAAGCAATATTTCACAGAAGAAAGAAGGAGGAAGACAAATGGCAATTTTTAAAGGAACAGGCGTTGCAATCGTAACACCTATGCATGAAGACGGTAAGGTGAATTTTGAGAAACTTGAGGAGATCCTTGAGGATCAGATCGCGAACAGCACAGACGCCATCGTTATCTGTGGAACAACAGGAGAATCTTCTACTCTGACACACGGAGAGCATCTTCAGACAATTAAGTTCACAATTGATAAAGTTAACAAACGTGTGCCTGTTATCGCAGGAACAGGTTCCAATTGTACAGAGACAGCGATCATGATGTCCAAGGAAGCAGCTTCCTATGGCGCAGACGCTCTTCTTATTGTAACACCTTACTATAACAAGGCTACACAGAAGGGTCTTATCGCTCACTACACAGCAATTGCCAATGCAGTTCCGGAAACTCCGCTCATCATGTACAACGTACCGAGCCGTACAGGCTGCAACATCCAGCCGGCTACAGCAGCTTACCTTGCAAAGAATGTAAAGAACATTGTCGGAATCAAGGAAGCAACAGGAGATCTTTCCCAGATCGCCAAAATGATGTCTTTGGCAGACGGACAGCTTGAGCTTTACTCCGGAAATGATGATCAGGTACTTCCGATTCTTTCTCTTGGCGGACTTGGAGTTATCTCCGTACTTTCCAACGTTGCACCGAAGTTTACACATGACATGGTCATGAAATATTTCGACGGCGACACCAAGGGAGCAGCAGAGGATCAGCTGAAAGCGCTTCCACTGATCAATGCACTGTTCAGCGAAGTAAACCCGATTCCTGTTAAGACAGCTATGAACCTTATGGGAATGAACGTAGGACCGCTTCGTATGCCACTCTGTGAGATGGAAGAGGACACAAAGACGGCTCTTGCAAAAGAGATCGAGAAATTCGGCCTTAAGCTTGCTAAATGATCTGACTGTAAGCGAAAGGTAAAGGAGAATATACTATGGTAAAAATCATCATGCACGGCTGCAACGGACATATGGGCCAGGTCATCAGCGACATTGTGGAGAAAGATCCGGATGCTGAGATCGTAGCAGGTATTGATATTGCAGATCAGGGAAAAAACAGCTATCCGGTATTCACCGATATTGACGCATGTCAGGTAGAGGCAGATGCGATCATTGATTTTTCTTCCGCAAAGGCAACAGACAAGCTTCTTGAGTACAGCGCGGCACGCCAGATTCCGGTTGTTCTGTGCAGTACCGGCTTAAGCCAGGAGCAGCTTGCAAAAGTTGAAGAAACATCCCGAAAGGTAGCAGTGCTGAAATCCGCAAACATGTCTCTTGGTATCAACACACTTCTGAAGCTGGTTCAGGACGCAGCCAGGGTTCTTGCAGCTGCAGGCTTTGATATGGAGATCGTAGAGAAACATCACCGCCTGAAATTAGACGCACCGAGTGGTACTGCACTTGCGCTGGCAGACAGCATTAATGAAGCTATGGATAACCAGTATCATTATGTATATGACCGCAGCCAGAAACGTGAAAAACGCGATGATAAGGAGATCGGTATCTCCGCAGTTCGCGGCGGAACTATCGTAGGTGAGCATGAGATAATTTTTGCAGGTCAGGACGAAGTGATCGAGTTCAAGCATACTGCATATTCCAAGGCTATTTTTGGAAAAGGTGCTGTAGAAGCAGCCAAATTCCTTGCCGGCAAACCGGCAGGACGTTATGATATGAGTGACGTGATCGGCTGATCCTGACAGATTGAGCCGCAACAGAATAAAATACAGGTAATACAGACGAGGTTCGTGTAAAATCGGACCTCGTCTTTTTTTTATGAAATTGTGGGCGATTTCATTCATGAGCATGCAGTGGAACGAAAAACGAATGTCCGCTCTACACTATTTTTGAAATTTTTCCCAGAATAGGATAGTGGAAAAAGTGCCATATTAGGAATACAGAATTTTTCAGAAAAAGGAGAAGATCATATGAAAAAATGGAAGGCGATTCTTTTTGGTACTTTGCTTACCCTGTCTCTGTGTACATTTACAGCCTGCGGCACAGAGGTAAACAATGCGGATGAAACAGTGGATGAAAAAGATACAAACGAAAATACTGCCGCAGAAGATGAAACCATGGAAGAAAAAGCAGACAATGACGGTGTGAAGGACAATGGAGAGCATACTAAAGATTCCGGCACGGATAACAATGAGATGTCTGATGGAAATATTACCGTGACGCCGGCAGGAAATGAAAATAACGGGACAGCAGCATCCGGAGCTGCGGATGCTGACAGAAACGAAAATGACGGAACGGTATCCGGTGAGCTGGGTGACAGTGTAAAGGACCTTGGTGACGGCGTAGGTAATGCAGTGGATGATATCGGAAACGCAGTGGGAAATGCGGTAGAAGGAAGATAACAGATATTTTACCACAGCATTGCATAAAACTGTTTCAGATGCTATTATCAGTGCATGGAAAGAAAACGGAGGACAGGATTATGAAATTCAGACCATGCATTGATATACATAACGGAAAGGTAAAACAGATCGTAGGAGGAAGCCTGAAGGATCAGGGGGACCAGGCGGCAGAAAATTTTGTGTCAGAGCAGGATGCGGCATTCTATGCAGAGCTTTATAAGAAGGCAGGGTTAAAGGGCGGTCATGTGATCCTTCTGAACGGAAAGGATTCTCCGAACTACGAAGCAACGAAAGCCCAGGCACTTCTGGCTCTGGGAAAATATCCCGGAGGGCTTCAGATCGGAGGCGGTATCTGTCCGGAGAATGCGGCAGAATATCTGGAGGCTGGCGCCAGCCACGTGATCGTAACTTCCTATGTGTTTAAAAACGGAGTGATCTCCTGGGAAAATCTGGAGGAAATCCGTGATGCAGCAGGGAAAGAACATCTTGTACTTGATCTGAGCTGCCGCAAAAAAGATGGCAAATATTATATTGTCACAGATCGATGGCAGAAGTTTACAGAAGAGATCGTGACATCGGAGCTGATGGAAAGACTCGGAAGCTTCTGCGACGAATTTCTGGTCCATGCAGTGGATGTGGAAGGAAAGGCCCGAGGTGTGGAAACAGAGCTTGCAAAGCTTCTGGGACAGTATGCAGCTCATCCTGTGACCTATGCAGGCGGTGTGGGTTCTATGGCAGATATTGAAGAACTTCGAAAAGCAGGGCAGGGCAGATTGGATGTAACTGTTGGCAGTGCTTTGGATATTTTTGGCGGAAGCATATCCTTTAAAGCTCTGGCAAAAATGAAATAGTATACACAAATAGTGAAGCAGAAGCTTTTGTCCCATCAATCTTCTGGCACTGGTGTACAGATATAAATTTGTAATGAATTAATTAGCTGAAATACTCTAATAGTTGCGCATTCACGACAAAAAAAACATTTTGAAGGAATATATCGAATAAATTTGGAAAAAATTTATGAAATTTTTGAAAAGTGATGTTAAAATTCAATTTAATATGTTATAATAGCAACATAAAACAGCAAAGGGGATGGAAGTCATGAAATTTATTATTAGTGGAAAGAATATAGCAGTAACAGAAGGACTTAAAACAGCTGTTGAGGACAAGCTTGGTAAACTTGAAAGGTATTTCACTCCTGAAACTGAGATTTCAGTAACCTTAAGCGTTGAGAAGGATCGCCAGAAGATCGAGGTAACGATCCCTGTGAAAGGTAGTATTATCCGTTCCGAGCAGGTAAGCAATGATATGTATGTATCCATCGATCTGGTCGAAGAGGTAATTGAGCGTCAGCTTCGTAAATACAAGAACAAGATCGTTGACAAACAGCAGGAATCCACAAACTTCCAGAAGGCATACCTTGATAAGGATTATGAAGAGGATGAGGAAGTTAAGATCATCCGTACCAAAAAATTCGGGATCAAACCAATGTATCCGGAAGATGCATGCGTACAGATGGAACTTCTCGGACATAATTTCTTCGTATTCTTTAATGCTGAGACAGAGCAGGTTAACGTAGTTTATAAACGTAAAGGAAATACTTACGGACTGATCGAACCAGAGTTCTGATAGGGAATTCTATTATTACAACTGAATATTGAATGGAAGGCTCCGGGAATCTGTGTGAGAAATCGGCAGGTTTCCGGAGTCTTTTATGTCACAACAAAATCAGACTTCTTTTCTGTTGCAAGCAATAGGGGAGAACTATATAATGAAGACATATGCGAAAGGAGGAAGGGGAAATGAAAAAGAAGCTTCCTGTGGTGATCTTAAGTGCAGCTCTTGGCATGACCATGATACCGGCTACCTGTATGGCGGCGGAATTTAACAGTGGTGACACCACAAAAGAACAGACTGTGGAGGACCTGGAACTGATTTCCGGAGAAAACAATACAAAGGATTCCCAAAAGTCAGAAATACAATGGACAGGATTTAAATGGGACAGCTATTCCCAGGCAGAGATAACGCTTACGTCAGCCGTTAACGGTGTCTGCTATTATAAATGGGCAGAGCGAGGGGACGACGGAAATTCCCAGGTACCTCAGATCGAGACGGGAAATACCGTGAATGATGAGGTTTTGATCAGTGAGGATGAAGAGTTCGGGATCACACTTGCAGACCTGGATACAGACCAGGCAGTTGATCTGTATATCCAGATTGAGGATGAGAAGGGGAAATTAAGTGATCTGAAGCGGATGGAACTGGATCAGGACAGCCGCCCGGCGAAAAAAACAGATTCTGCAAAAAAACATAAAGCATCCAAACCAAAGGCGGAGGACAGTACGGTAGAGGGGCTGGATTCTCCTCTGAAATTCTATCCGGATACATTTTATGATTTTAAGGTTATCGGTGCAGGTACCGATAATGAGGATCCGGAAAACGGAGACATTAAGTGGGTGCCTGTTTACTGGAGTACATCTGCGAATCCGAATTCCAACCGGATCCGGAGCACCTGGAAGATCGGTTCCAAGGAAGGAATCGACCAGGAGGGAACTTTTAATCTGTATGTTTTCTTCCGCAAATATACTTGCAAGGATTCCAAATGGCAGTCTACGGATAAGATACAGTCTGTACAGTACAAGTTTCAGTCAGCCTCACTTTCTGAAAAATAATATTGTGTAGAGTGCGAATATCTCCTTGACATAATAAATATGTAACACATGGAGAAAAGGAGGAAGGTAAATGAAGAAAAAAGTTCTGGCACTTTTTTTAAGTATCGCGCTTTGTGTGACGGTGCTTCCGGCAACCGGTATGGCTGCAGAGTTTGGCAGCGGTGATGCAGAAATCGTAGAAAATGCTGCTGACAGCCAGGAGATGTTTTCCGCAGAGGAAACTACAGAGCCTATGGGAGAGACCGGGCAGCCTGCAGAAGACAGTGAGGATATTTCTGAGGGAACTGTGGATAACTCTTCCGGTGTAATCATGGAAGATGTGGAAAATACGGAAAATGCGGAGAACAGCGAGGATGCTTTCGGCGAAGCTGAGGAAGGAGTTTCAGAAGAAATCTCCAGTGAGGATGATCCGGAAGTATTATTGACAGAACTGATACCTGAGGAAGCCGGAGACAGTATGGAAGAAGAAACCGTAGAAGCTACGTCAACGTCAGATCCGGAGCTGACAGTGGCACCGGCAGCGGATCCGGAGCCGACAGTGACACCGGCAGTGACACCGACAGCGAATCCTGAGCCGACAGAGATCCAGAAACCGACAGTGACACCAACACCGGTGCCCAAAATAAACGTAAAATGGACCGGAGAAAAATGGGTAAGCCGCAGTTCTGTAAACGTGACACTGCAAGTTGATGCAAACGGAGCCTGTTACTACAAAGCTGCAGCGAGAAAAAAGGACGGAACATCTGATGTTCCGAGGATTGATACGGGAAACTCTCGTGTGTTGGTTACTGCAAACAGAAGCTTTGTGATATATCTTAAGAATCTGGATACAGAGAAAGAATTTGATCTGTATCTTAAGATACTGGGTTCAGATGGAAGAACCAGCAGACTGAAAAAATTAAAGCTGAATTACGGGGGGACCCGTCCGAAATATGATGTGACGCCGACACCAACCTATACACCTTTTATACCGGATGTCAAAGAAAGTTTTGTCAGAGGTCTGGATTCTCCGCTGAAATTTACTCCGAATAAATATTATAATTTTACCGTGACCGGCGCGGGAACTACAAATTCAAATCCCGGGCCTGGAGACGTGAAGTGGGTGCCGGTTTACTGGAGTACTTCACCAAATCCAACCGATAACAGGAAGAATACTACATGGCGGATCGGATCTGCCAAAGGAATAAATAAAGCCGCAACTTATAACATGTATATCTTTTTTCAGAAGTATGTTTATCAGAAATCTGCATGGGAAAAGACTGACGAAGTACAGTCAGCCGTATACCAGTTCCGGTCCGCGGCCCTGACAACTGTAAAGCTTACCACTCCCGGGCTATCCGGTACTTCCAACAGCCCTGCCGGCATCATCTTCAAATGGAAAAAAGCTGCAAATGCTTCCGGCTATAAGATATATCGAAGGACCGGAAACAGCAGCAAGTGGGTCAATATCGCTACCGTAAGCGGAAGCAATACGCTGGTCTACACAGACGGATCAGTAAAAGCAGGAACCATGTATACCTATACAGTCCGCGCATACAAAGGCTCTGCTTTAAGTGCTTATAACAAAAACGGCAGCAGGATCGTCCGCCTGACAGCTCCGGTGCAGTACAAACCGTCCAGCAAGGCTTCCGGGAAGCTGACTGTCCGCTGGAAAAAAGCAGCTGGCGCTTCCAGCTATCAGATCCAGTATGCGGCATCAAGGTCCATGAGAGGGTCCAGGACAGTGTCTACCAGTGCACTGACCCGAACACTTTCCGGTTTGAAAAAGGGAAGCACCTGCTATGTTCGTATCCGTTCCTGTAAAAAAGTAAACGGAAAGGCATATTATGGTACCTGGAGCAGTGTAAAAAATGCAAAAGTAAGGAAATAAGATATGTAATATCCCGCGGGATCCTCGAAAACAGGATCCTATGCGGGATATTTTCTGTTGTTCCTGACATGATTTGTTAAATAATTGTTCATTGTTTTTATAACAGGAAAGTGGTAGAATATATACCATATGTGATCCAGTATAACGGATATCAACAGAGAACTGGAATGATCCCAAATTGGACAGATCAGAGACAGCAGTCTTATTCGAATAAAATGATTGGAGCAGAAACATGAATGTTTTTTCAAAAGTATTTGGAACCCGCAGCCAGCGTGAGGTAAAACGTATCATGCCGCTGGTTGAAAAAACCGAGAGCTATCAGTCTCAGATGCAGCAGCTTACTGATGAGCAGTTACGAGACAAGACAAGAGAATATAAGAAACGTCTTGCAGAAGGTGCAACACTGGATGATCTTCTTCCAGAAGCATTTGCCACCGTACGTGAGGCAGCCAAGCGTGTACTTGGAATGGAGCATTACCGGGTACAGATCATCGGTGGTATCATCCTTCACCAGGGCCGTATCGCCGAGATGAAAACAGGTGAAGGTAAAACTCTTGTTTCCACACTTCCTGCATACCTGAATGCCCTTGAGGGAAAAGGTGTCCACATCGTAACCGTCAACGACTACCTGGCAAAACGAGATGCCGAGTGGATGGGTAAGGTTCACGAGTTCCTTGGCCTGACCGTAGGCGTGGTACTTAACGACATGAAGCCGGAAGAGCGCCGTGCAGCATACGGATGTGACATCACATACGTAACAAACAACGAACTTGGATTTGATTATCTTCGTGACAACATGGTCATCTATAAAGAACAGCTTGTTCAGAGAGATCTTCACTACTGTATCATCGATGAGATCGACTCTGTCCTGATCGATGAGGCACGTACACCTCTGATCATTTCCGGACAGAGCGGCAAGTCCACCAAGCTTTATGAAGTGTGCGATATCCTTGCACAGCAGCTGGAGCGTGGTGAGGCCAGCCATGAAATGACCAAGATGGCAGCCATCATGGGTGAGGAGGTTATCGAGACCGGTGACTTCGTCGTAAATGAGAAGGACAAGATCGTCAATCTTACCGAGCAGGGTATCAAGAAGGTTGAGAAATTCTTTAATATCGAGAACCTGGCAGATCCGGAAAACCTGGAAATCCAGCACAACATCATCCTTGCACTTCGTGCACATAATCTGATGCATAAGGATCAGGATTATGTTGTAAAAGATGACGAGATCCTTATCGTTGATGAGTTTACCGGACGTATCATGCCGGGCCGTCGTTACTCCGATGGTCTTCATCAGGCAATCGAGGCGAAAGAGCATGTGAAGGTTAAAAGAGAGAGTAAGACTCTTGCAACCATTACCTTCCAGAACTTTTTCAACAAATATGACAAAAAAGGCGGTATGACAGGTACAGCTCTTACCGAGGAAAAAGAGTTCCGCGATATCTACGGCATGGATGTTGTAGAGATCCCGACCAACCGTGTGGTACAGCGTAAAGACCTTGACGATGCCGTTTACATGACAAAGAAAGAGAAATTCAACGCTGTTGTAGAGGCAGTTAAGGAAGCTCACGCAAAACATCAGCCGGTATTGGTTGGTACGATCACTATCGAGACTTCCGAGCTTCTCAGCAGAATGCTGAAGAGAGAGGGAATCCCGCACAACGTATTGAATGCCAAGTTCCATGAGCTTGAGGCTGAGATCGTAGCTCAGGCAGGACAGGCAGATGCCGTTACCATCGCGACCAACATGGCAGGTCGTGGTACCGATATCAAGCTTGATGATGTGGCAAGAGAGGCCGGCGGTCTGAAGATCATCGGTACCGAGCGTCATGAGTCAAGACGTATCGATAACCAGCTCCGTGGACGTTCCGGACGACAGGGAGATCCGGGTGAATCCCGTTTCTACATTTCCC
>OGYX01001030.1_pt1 | contig 20790 bp, 18 predicted proteins | sample 1576601 | NCBI WGS metagenome assembly OGYX01 (sample SAMEA3541561, study PRJEB24748) | human gut metagenome | biome: human gut; feature: human-associated habitat; material: faeces | place: China | collected 2012 | reverse complement strand
TAGCCGCCGACCATGTTCGGCTGATGTTTGAAATGTACGCTGAACCGGAAACCTCCTTCGGAGATATTACCCGATACTTCGAGGAACATGACATAAAAATTTATGGCAAATCCATGTTCCGTACATTTCTTTCCCAGCTTTTAAGAAACCCCGTTTACGCACAGGCCGATTTGGAGCTGTACGAATTTTTCAAGAGTCAGGGTGCAGCGATTGTCAATGACGCTTCTGACTTTGCCGGAACAAACGGCTGCTATCTCTATCAGGGGCGGGATGTGAAGGAGGACAAGGACAGGTGCTTAAAAGACCAGATACTTGTTATCGCTCCCCACGAAGCACTCATTTCCTCTGACACATGGCTGAAATGCCGGAAAAAACTTATGGCAAATACCACCTTCCAGCAGGGACGGAAACCGAAAAATACTTGGCTGGCCGGAAAAATCAAATGCGGGCATTGTGGGTATGCTCTGAAAGCCACCCATGTACCAAACAGCACCGGATATTTCCGCTGTACCAAACGGACGGAAAACAAAGGCTGTCCGGGCTGCGGGAAAATCCGCAAAGAAGAATTTGAGCAATTCATTTTCTCGGCCATGCAGGAAAAGTTCAAAGACTTTCAGATACTCCACGGCAGGGAGGAAAAAGTCAATCCGAAACTGACCGCCTATCAAGTGGAGCTGGCACAGGTGGAGGCAGAAATTGAAAAGCTGCTGGATACGCTGACCGGAGCCAATGCGACCTTGCTTGCCTACGCTAACAAAAAAATTGAAGAACTGGACACCCGACGCCAGACCATTTCAAAGGCAATCGCTGAATTGAGCGTTGAAACCATATCTCCCCAGCAGATAAAGAAGTTATCCTATTATCTCGACAACTGGGACAGCATAGATTTTGACGACAAAAGAAAAGCCGCCGATGGTTTGATCTCTACGATCAAGGCCACCAGCGACCGTGTTCAGATAGAGTGGAAAATCTGACATTTCCGCTCTATCGCCCCTCATTTCTATTTTATCTTGTTTGTACCCCTTGTACACCGATGTTTGCCTTAATGTTGGAAAAATCAACTGTACTTGTTGGTGCTGTAATCTTAGGCGGCTTTTCTTCCGGAGCTGTCATAATTGTAATAGGAGCGAAAAAATTTTTAGTTCCACTTGTAAATTCCTTGCCGTTTACAATCGCGTACATTTTATAATAGTACTGTGTCCCTGCGGAAAGAGTAACGCCACATTTATTCAAATCATACCACATATCAAAGGGATTTTTGCTATGGTTAATTTTATCGCTGCCAACCTTACGCATAGAGCCTGTAGAATTACCAAGATAAATCCCTACTTCAGATGGACGAGTTCCGCTGTAGGAAACACTGGCACTTAACTTTGCATTTGTCTCCGAAATATTACTTGCCTTGATATTGGAAAAATTCACTTTATTTGTTACAGGAGTAGAAATAGTAGGTTGAGACGGCTGATTATTTGTTGGCGGTGTGTAAGTTCCACCAGAGGAGTTAGTAGAATTCTTTGTGCAACGATAAAGGGATAAACCATATCGGCTTCCTTCAAAATCCCCTAAACCGTTTCCACCGTTCCAAGAAAACACACTACTCCAAGCAGAACTTCTTATTTTCACACCATATGATTCAGTATGATCATAGATTGATATACCCCAATCACTCTTCGCATAAACCATCGCTGTATGTTGAGACTTAACAACATCACTACAATACTGTATAATATCTCCTGCTTGGGCTTGCTGCAAAAGTGCCTTCACTTGATCATTATTTCCATTCGTTGTACCTATTGTAACCCAGTTAGAATTGCTGCCAACACCATCTAAAGAATATCCATTAGGTCCTAACGGTATAGTTACGCCAAAAATTTTAGTTGAAACTGCATTAACAAATTTCCAGCATGCGCCTCCTCCCCAACGAGAACCTTCTCTATAACTCCCTGTTTTTGATATTTCTGTCAATCTTTCTACAGTTGAATTGGCATAAACAGGCACAGCCATAAAAACCATCATGAAAATCAAAAATATTGGTAACACACGCTTTTTGAACATCTTAAACGCCCCCTCATTCTAAATACATTGTGTTATAAACATACATAGCAACTGTACTTCTTTTTGCACTTTCTTCAAAGTTTTGATTTGTGTTTTTTGTATAACCATATTCTGTTGCAAGCTTAGTATAGCCTTTAGGCCATCCACCTTCATTAACTGCAATTTCACCCCAGCCCCATACACATATTAACATTTTAAGCATTTGCTGACATGTTACAGGATCTTTGGGACCAAATTTCGTTTTACTATAACCACTGATAATCCCCAATTCATTTGCTTTGGCAATGTATCCAACTGCCCAATAGTTAGATGGAACATCAGAAAAAGATGATTTTTTAATCTTTGCCGCCTCATCGGCAACACCGGCAATTTTGCAGATTATTACCGCTGCCTCTGCACGAGTAATCGTCTTATCCGGGTTAAACCGACCTGCCTTATCACCGTTGAGAATCCCCATGTCTGCCAATGTGTTCACTGCCTCTGCATAGCTTGCATTGCTCGGCACATCGGAAAAATGGGAGCTTTCCGCCGCAAATGCGCTTTGCGATAGCATCATCCCAATCAACAACACTGATACAATTAGTTTTTTCAATAAAATCCCTCCCTAATACCTTTAAATATCTTAACTACAACGGTTACCTCATTGATTTCTTCTGTGAATCACCTTCTCCCCCGGTATGATACAAAATCATATCATTTATGTGTAAAGCGACAATTTTCGCTCACACTTTCATTATCGTCTACCCAATACAGACTTCCGGAATCCAAGTATAAATAACCTGTACAATCTTGATCAAGCAAGTAACTATGCGACAATCCTTCATCTCCCACAAACCATCCGAAACACATACCGTTTTCATACTCAAGAATGTTTTCATCAGAATTCCATTTACAAGTCAAATTCCATCTAATCCCATCAAAATCACGAAATCCATTATCATAATCAACCCCATTTATACTAGACGAGCCACCGCCCCAATATATTTGAATTTCAGCCGTATTCCACCCCGTTCTATTGATACTTAAACTTATTTTTTTGTTCCTTGTATCGTTCCATTCTCCCTCTTTAATATCGTCAAAAGAATATTCATCATCGTAGTACCAATCATCGTCATCGTACCCATCGCCATCTGTCCAAATAGATATTTCTCTCGTTCTTGAATCCCAATCAATATCTGCTCCGATTAAATCTGCACCGTCTCGCAGACCAACCATTGTTCTGCCATTTTTTATTTCAGGTGATACACTCAATGAGATAGGAGACCCATTTAAATAGGCTGTTTTTCTGCCTATATAAAGCTTAAGTACATCACCATCCGCAGAAACAATAATCTCTTTGCTCTGGCTGTTATACCGAACATTAGCACCAAGGTTTTCATAAACCGCACGCATTGGCAGCATTGTATATCCGTTTTTAATATACGGAGGTATGTCTGTTCTCAGATAGTTTCCATCAATATAAACGCTGATATTCCCGGCGGCATACGCCATTGGAACAGACCATCCTGCACATAACATTCCAATCGAAAGAGCCCCTGAAACCAGACCTTTGTAAATTCGTTTCATATTACGCTTCATGATATCCCCCTTTTCTTAAAACCCTTTTTTAAAATGTGTACTTTTTTGTAAATGAATTTTGAATCCTTAATCTGTGCTAATTATGTTGAATTCTGTTGTAAAAGACAAATGTGTATGTTAATATTGAAGTGTGAAGAAATCTACTGAAAATTTGCAAAAAAGTACACTTTATTGCAGAAATCCTCTTTCACAAAAAATTAGTTTTTTCGTAAATATCTGCTTTATATCGAAATGTTGTAATAGGCATATTGCATTCTTCTGCCGCTCTTGTACCTGTAATTTTCCCATTTTTCCATCTTTGATAAACTGTATGAAAATTTTCCGGAAGTGGTTTAGGAGGTCGCCCGAATTTTACGCCTCTGGCTTTTGCTGCTGCTATTCCTTCTGCCTGCCTCTGGCGAATATTTGACCTTTCATTTTCCGCTACAAAGGAAAGCACCTGCAATACAATATCACTTAGAAATGTTCCCATTAAGTCCTTTCCTCTCCGTGTATCCAACAACGGCATATCTAAAACAATAATATCTATCCTTTTTTCCTTTGTAAGATATCTCCATTGCTTTATAATCTCCTCATAATTTCTCCCAAGGCGATCTATGCTTTTTATGTATAATAAATCATCCTTTTTCATTTTTCTTACCAGTCTTTTATACTGCTTCCGTTTAAAATCCTTTCCCGATTGCTTATCCATATAAATATTTTTTTCGGAAACTCCAACCTCTCGCATAGCGATTATTTGTCTATCCTCATTTTGATCCTTAGCACTTACACGCACATATCCATATACCATTTCTGTTAATCTCCTATTTCTTTATGAAATTAAAGAACTAAAAAAAACGCTGTCTTAAATCCAGCGTATTATAAAAACCAATATCCATATTTCTTATTACATAATAATCCCTCGTTTTTTTGATAAACAGCTTATTTTCTTCTTTCAATCTATGAATCCTTTTATTAAAAAAGCGGTACTCAGACCATTCTAAGTACCACTAATTATCAAAACTATATCAGTCAAGCTCCCACTTATACTGTGTATAGGGGCATCCGACATGCTTCAGATCCCTCTGTATCATTTCTGCAAGATGATGAAACATATCCTTGGTTGCTGCAATCGCCGCAGGCTCCAGTTTATACACGACACTGTCATATACAAAATCAATATAGGCATACCCAATATTAGCCTTATTCTGGAACTCATTTCTGATTTTATTGATTTCATCGCTCCATTTTCTCAGAAGCTCACGAACCGCATGCGGCATTTCACTGCCTTCGGAAATAATATTGTTCGGTCTGATCCATTCATCCCATTTCACCCAGATTTCCTGATTCCTGCCATCATTGCTTTTCAGCATATATAACTTGCAATCGTTTTCTTTTCCAAAATGTGTATCCATAGCACCCTCACCGATTCTGTATTCTTTCAGCATTACACCACTCAGAAAAAATAATCTTAACCAAGCGCATAACTCATCAGTTATCATTGTATCAGGTACAACGCCTGCTCGCAATCATATTTTCTTTAACACTGTTTATTCACCGGATACTATTCTGCTATAAGATTTTTTAACAGCATCATTCAATAAAAAAAGAGGCACTTAGAATCCACTTCCAAGTGCCTCATCATTTACCCTACAGCTGATATATTCTTATGCAGTCGGTATCCTATCAATATCCTGTTTTCGGCAGTTTCCCTCTGCTTACCACAGGTGCGTAAATCTTCGTTGTAAAGGAATCTTCTGCCTTTACTTTCTGCATTTCATACATACCGCCTACCTCTACTCTATTCGTAAACTGATAGCCGTTCGGCAGATTCTGATATGTTTTACAATAGATAAAAGGACGTTCTACCTCGCAGAAGCCAACATCCACCGTACCAAATTCGTATTTAATATCAGTGATATATTCCCCTGCCATCAGTCCCTTTGTGCAATCGATTTCATAGACCTTATTGGTAAACAGATTATCCCGCAATACCTTAAAGCTGCCTGTTTTATTCGTCTTATAATAGATGGTATAGTTCAGGTTCTGATTGAATGTACCGGTAAACAGCCTTGTAATATATGCCGCATCCGCAGGCAGGCTCTCGTGCAGATAGAAGTTCTCCAAAGGCACCAGAGATTTATTCTGGATATGATAGAGATCATATCTGATTACACTTCCGCCCATTGTCTCCTGATAACCGCTTTTTTCCACATGCGTCTGCAAGGTCGTGCTTTTATTTTCCCTTTCAATCTCTACGATTTCTCCATCCTTCTTGATTTCAAAAGAAATCGTTTCATCACTCAAAAGGAAATACAGCGGACTGGTTGTTTCCTTCATGGTATACTTGCCATATCTCAGCCAATCAGATTCCGCAAAGCCTTTGCTGTCTGTTCTCAGAACAGTAACCTTTTCCCCGTCAGAATCATAAACCGTAAATCTTGCATCCTTTAAGCCATCCCCTTTTAAATGACCAGTGATAGCATTATTATCCGCAGCAGTTTTATGAATCTGTACTTTTCCTTGAATCGGCTTATTTTCCAGCTCTACATAGGTTATCTTTCCCCATTTTGTTTTTACTGTCTGTAGGCCTTTTGTCACGATATAACCTTCATTTTCCGTTTCTTCGATATAGTAGGTAGCATCACCAAGGAACATCTTATCCAGATGAATTTCCCCATTACTGTCGGTGATATATGTGCCGATGGATTCCTTATTCTTATCGAAGAGCTCAAACTTCACGCCGGAAATGGGTTTTCCCGTTTCCGCATCCGTTTTTTCAATCCGGATCGATGCCAGAGGATAGTTCTCCCATTCAATGAGTTGGTCATCGCCCCAATCCAACGCAACTTTTCTTACATTGGTATCCAGTGCATAGCCTTTCAATGTATTGGTTTCTCTGATGAGATAGGTGCCTGCGGGGAGTTTATATTCCAGATTGATTTCACCCTGTCTATTGGTGTAATGCTTTCCATAGGTCTTGCCGTCCTCACGCACAATGGTAAATTCCACATTTTCCATTGGTTTACCTGTGACACTGTCAGTCTTGGATATACGAAGTGTCGCATTCTTATCGTTTTCAAATTTCACCATAGAGGGTGCATCGCTCTTTACCTGTACGTTCTTGCTGACTGCGGTATCAAGGCAATAGCCTTCGGGTGCCGCTGTTTCCTTTACCACATACCAATCGGGTTTCATATCCGGAATGGTGATTCTGCCGTCTGCGGCGGTGATATATTCACCAATATAGGTGCCGTCAATTTTTCTTACCTCGAACTTTGCACCCTCCAGCGGTTTCTGTGTTTTTCGGTCTACCTTCTGAATGATAAGGCTGTTATGCGGCTGATTGAAAAATTCCAGAGAGTAAACTCTGCCTTTTTCAATATAAATCGTCTTTGCAGTATTATCAAGAAGATACCTCTCCTTTGCCTTTACCTCCTGTACGATATAGCCGCCAATCAGCTTTGGAATATAAATACTGCCTGTTTCATCGGTGCGATATTCACCATTAGACTCACCGACTACCGCACCTTTGATGTCTGTTACCTTAAAGATAACATCACTCAACGGTTCTTTTGTCACAGCATCCATCTTTTTAATCAACAGACCGCCTAACGGCGCATTTGTAAATTCAACGGTAACAACTGCATTATCATCCTTCAGTGTTACCGTTTTCAGTGTATCATCTAAGATATGGTCGCTGTCAGTAGATACCTCTGCCACGGAATACACACCGGGTTTTAAGCCTGCAACAGTAATCGTACCGTTTTTCGATGTTGTATACGTCCCGATTACGGTACCCTCTGTTCCTGTAGCACCGCTTAAATATCTTACCTCAAAACGAATACCGGATAAAGCTGCTCCTGTTTCTGCATCTATCTTTTTAATGATAATGGCAGACTGTGGGCTATTTTCAAAGGTAATCTCTTTATCCTCGCCTGCTTTCAGGAATACCTCCATAGATTCTGTTTTTCTCTCATAGCCTGTAGGAGCCTGTTTTTCTATAATACGATACCAGCCGCTATCTGCCTGTTGCAGTTGGAACTGTCCATTGCTGTCAGATATATATTCACCGACCTTTACTACCTCACCGCTAAGAGAACCATTTACCGCCTTCAGCACCTCAAACCTTGCATTCTTCAAGGGCTCTTTGGTAATAGAGTCTATTTTATGGACTGTTAATGTTGCTTTTTTCGTATTTTCAAATACGGCTGTAAAATCCTGCCCTGCAACAAGATTTACTACACGTTCCTCATTGCCGCTCTCGTAAGCATTCGGCGCTTTTACTTCACAGATTTTATATGCGCCGGGTGTCAGACCTTTCAGCAAAATTTTACCGTCAGTATCCGTTGTAAAGGGACTGCCGGATACAAAACCTTTATCAGGCTCCTATAATTTTTCTACGGTAAACATTGCACCGGATAATGCAGCGCCTGTCTGCCTGTCTCGTTTGATAATCGTAAGATCAGGTGCTCTATGGTTCTGAATTGTTACAGTACCGGGCTTTCCGCTTTCTGCATAAACCTCATACACCTGCTCTAAAGGAAGATAGCCCTTTGCAGGCGTAACTTCCGTTGCCTCATACCAGCCTTCTTCTACATCTGACAGCGTAATACAGCCGTTCTGATCCGTTACACCCGTATATACCTGTCGGGTATTCTTATTTGTGATTTCAAAGTGTACCCCTGCAATGGGTTCTGATGTTTCTGCATCAATCTTCTTAATCTCTACAGATGGCTTTTTCTTATTTTTCATGACAACAACTGTTTCCTTGCCCCAGTCAACCTCACCAATCTGCGGTGTGGCATCCAGAATATAATCAAATCTGGCCGCAAGCTCCTTAACCTCATAGCTGCCCTCCGTCAGGTCTTCAATCGTTACTTCGCCATTCTTACCTGTTTCTACTGTCTGTTCAAAGCCCGTAGTATGATTGATGACCTGAAAATAAAAACCGGCTAACGTCTCCTGTGTCTGGGCATCAATCTTTCGGATTGTAAGGGAGCCATACGGCTGATTTTCAAAGGTTACTTTCGGATGTACCTCTGCGTTGTTTTCCACACGAACACTCTGAGAATTTTTCCCTACTGCAACAGAATAATGCGGCGGCGCAGATACCTCTGTTATTTCATATACCCCCACAGGAATCCCTGTCAGCTTCAGGACACCATCGGAAATCGTAATGCTTGCACCTTTGCTAAGAACAGGCTCTGTTGCGCCATTCGTTGCCTTTACAGTAATATTGATGTACTCATTGCTTTCCGATACACCACGGATATGGAATACGGCATCTGCAACTTTTTTCTTAGTCTGATAGTCCAATTTTTCTACAACCAGACTGCCTTTATCAGCGGATGCAGGCGTATCGGAATTCTCCGGTGTATCAGGGATTGTGGGGGATGCGTTGTAGGTTATTTCTGCAGAATCCGTTCCCTGCGGACGGAAGTTATAAATATACCCCTGCCAGTTACCGGACAGACCTACGGGGTTCCCAAGATAGCTGGCGGCTGTATCTAAAGAACCACCAACGGTTGTACCATACAGTGTATATCGAATCCCTGTGGATTCTGCCAATGTCTTTGGTACTTTTACCGTTACATCCTGCCCCATATCAACTGCAAACGCTTTCGATGTGTCCCATGCGCCGCTTACATTTGTCTGTGGCATGATTTTTTTACTGCCTGCATAGACCTCAATGGTTCCATTTTCCACCATTGCCATAATATCGTCCCCAAGGATACGGAATTTCCATTTATCTCTGGCAATGCTGCTGGTAAAATGATAGGTATTTACAACCCAGTCACCTTCCGCAGTTGCTTCCTCAGAACCACTGACAGGTGCAAGCTGTACAGTTACCGCCGGCGGCGTATACGGGTTTGCAATGCCTTCGTTATAAATCTTTTTTAATGCATTCAATACGCGTGTGTTTTTTGCCGTATCCCCACTCTGGATAGACCATTTATCCAGTGAACCGCCAACAATAGCTGTATGAATCGCACCATGCGTTGCATAATACGCCTCATCTACACTATTACAACCTAACTGTGCAGGCGTTTTATAAGGATAGCCTGCTCTGGCAATCCCAAGGATTTTCTTCTCTGTAGCGCCGATGCTTTCTAATGGATCTACCTGATATTTCCCATCGGCATGCTGTGCAGTTCCCTTCCATCCCGGATTCTTGCAATATGCTGGATACTCCAAAGCCGCAGGATCATCGGCAATCCATTTCGCAATATGGATGTTGTCTACAATTTTGCCGTCATAATGCAGGATATTATTCAAAGGTCTGTCTGCTGTAATGGTTACATAACCGCCATTTGCCTGCAAATAATCATACGGTTCCGAGCCTGTAGCAGAACGTGCCTTTGGTATAGAATCCGTCCCATAGATTTCTGTGTAGTTATCTGCCAGTAAAGGGACAGCAGAATATCTGGATTCTACTGAAAATGTCTTTGTATCCGGCAGCACTGCATCTGCTGTTTTCTCATCGGATTTTTTACTGCCGGTATCTTCTTTTTCTGTTGTATCCTCCTTCTTTTTATCCTCTGTTGTACTGCTGATGGTTGTGCTATTGCTCTTGTTTATAGTATCCCAAAACAAATCATCATAGCTGTTACTGCCACTGTTCTGCCCGGGAATAACAAATCCATCTTCCCATGCCGCAAAAGCGGATAACGGTGCAGCGACAGTCATCATAACTGCTAAAAGCAGGGATACCCACCTTTTTGTGTGTTTCATAAAACCACTCCTTTGATTGAATTGTATATATAAAAAGAGCCCTGATTAAATCAGAGCTCCTTTGCGTTTATAGTATTTATTTTCACTGATTGGATAAACCTTACTGTTTTATTCTATTTCAGATTTTTCTTTGGCGCGCGTTGTTTTGTTTTCAGTCCCAAGTCCTGAAGCTTTCTTCCCAACGCATCATCCTTTGCTACTAACAGTAAATCTTCATCCATATTATTTAGTGCATGTAGGACTGCAGCGTACATACCGATAGATACAGACGGAGTTCCTCTCTCGATTGCCCATAATGTAGCACGGCTTATCCCAGCTCTTTCCGCAACTAATTCCATCGATAGCTTACGTCTTAATCTGGCATACTTGATCTGTTCTCCCATTTGTTCTAATATTTTCTGCGTTTTCGGTAAAAGAACCGCACTTTTTTTTGCCATAAAAACCACCTCTTAATGTTTAATATTATAAACAATAATGGTGTTATTGTCTATTTTATCAAATATTATTATTAAGTTGTGGGTCCTTATTTTACATACGCAAACATCTGATAGGTTGCTTTTTCCCCTACTGCGAAGCCTGCAACCTCATACATCGGATTCAGATAATTCTTTCGATGTGCCTCGGAATCTGTCAGACGGTTATGTGCCTTTGCCGCATAAGGTGCATGCAGAACTGCATTTTCTCCCACATAATAATCCGTCAGACCAAAGGCTCTTGCCATTGCGGTGCATCTGCCGTAAAACCTTGAAACATGCCCATCCGCTATGGTTTTACCGTCATACTGTATCTGCTTGGTAAAGGTATCCAATCCATAGATGGATTTTTCAAGCATTTTCATCTCACACAGAGCATTTAAATCGGCATCATATTTCAGCTCGCTTACACCGGCTTTCCGGCGTGCATCATTCACCAAATCCAAAAGCTTTTCTTCCTCATCCCAATAATAGGAGTGATACTTGCCATACAGGTTATCACTGATAAGGTTTCGGTCAAACTGTGATTTTTCCATGACCTTGTACAGCATTGCCGCAAGCTCTGCTTTTGTCACAGTACCCTCAGGGCGAATCGTACCATCCGCATAACAGGAGATTATATTTTCATCCGCCAGCCGCTTCATTGCCCCCTTACACAAAGCAGATTGAAAGCGTATTTCATCCGCAAATTGCTGTTCTGACACTCTTTCTTTCTCCTGCATTGGCAGCATAGAAACCAGAAAAGACGCGATATATTGTCGTTGCGCCTGATCCTGCAGGCAAAAGCCCGGATACCCAAGCATAGTATAATTCGCTTCTGATGGATTTCCCCATACACCGGCTTCGCCACAAATAAGCGCCGCTTGCGCATCAGGATACGCCGTATTCCAAAGAGCAACGTCACGGAAAACCTTATGCGAAACAGTACCGCCGTTAAACTCTACAGGCTTTAAGCCTAATCTTGCAACTACCGCAGCAAAGTCAGCATAAGTAATCGGTTCATTGGGATGAAATGCCACTGCACTCCCATCCATACAGCCTGCCTGCAAAAAATAGGTCAAATATTTTTCCGCCCAATGCCCTTTTACATCCGCAGGAATCCCGATATACGCATATTTTTGCAATGCAGCGTACTTTGATGCAGACGGTCTTGGTACAATAATGTCACTTTTGGCATAGGGTGCTGCGATGTGGTTCCCTGCTGACACATCTCCAAATGCGGCAGTAGGTGCCGCAAATGCAGAAATATGTATGCTGAAAATCATTGCCGCCAAAGTGCCTAAAAATACTTTCTTTTTCATGTATACTCCCCCTTTTCAAAAATGAATGATACTTTAATAAACGATTCTCATTCCGGAAAAGCAACAAAATTTCAGAATTTTTTCAAAAAAAGACTGAAAAAAATAAATTTACTGCTGCTGCACCGCCTGCACCAACAGTCGTTTGGTCGGCTCATTTTCGATACAGGTTACCATTGTCAGCTTATTTCTTTCATCGCTCGTTGTAATATCTGTCCAATCTGTTTCATTGATTGCCTTTATGACAGAAACTGTATAGGTTCTGGTGCCGAAGCGTGTTTCATAAATGACCTTATCCCCTTTTTTGATATTTTTCAGGTTTCTGAAATCATATTTATAATCCCTGTTATGGGCGCAGAAAGCAACATTCCCATCCCATAAGGCGGATTCTGCAAAATGCCCGATTGCTGTTTTGATTGTCGCCAGATCTGCTCCGTCCTTTACCGGGTATTTTTTAATTCCGATTCGCTCAATCGTCAGATACCCCAGAATATCATGTGGCAACTGAACCGCAGTTGTTCCTGTTGTTCCTGTGCTTTTCACTGCCTGTGATAAGCCTGTCAGCTGAAACTGATAGCTTTCCAGTACCTTATATAGCATTTTAACCATTTCACTTCTGGTTATCGGGGTATTCCCTGCAATCCGGTTTCCGCTATAGGTATCAATCACACCTGCTGCATATAGATTTCTGACTGCACTGTTCACCCAGAAAGGGATGTTATCCCTATCCCCATAAGGCAACTGTACTGTATTCTGTTTTTCACTTTTCACCAATTTCGATACCATGGAAATAGCCTCAAAGCGTGTGATTGTTTTCTGCGGTCGAAAGGTATGATCCTCATAACCACTGACCAATCCGCTTTTTACCGCAGTATCCACTGAATCATAAAACCAATCGGTTTTTGCTATATCCCGAAAGTCCGTCTGCTTTCCATTAATGGCAGGCAGATTAAGCTTTCCGAATAATACAGTTGCCTCCGCTCTGGTAAGTGTCACATCCGGTCGAAAGGTGCCATCGGGATAGCCGTTGACCAATCCAAGGTCACTATAGCCAACTACATATTTTTCATCCAAATGCCCTGCAATATCCGAATAAGCCGCAGCTGATGCAATATTAGGCAGTAATACGGCACACAGAATCAATCCAATAGAAATTTTCTTATACATCCGCATCCTTCGTTTCCTCCTGTTCCGATTCTTCTGTTTCTTCCTCCAAACTGTTTCGTTTATCGCGAAGGAACAGATAGATACCCGTTCCAATCGCCGCCAATGCAAGTCCAATACCACCAATGATGAAGCCTAACGGCAGTTTCTCCTCCTGCTGTGGCATCGGTTCTTCTCCGAGATAGGTAATGGTATATGCTGTCTGCTCGGAAATTTCCTTCTTTGCAGTACCCTTATAAAGTACAGATGCGCGATAACCGGATGGGGTTTTCACAGGATAGCTTCCTGTATAATAGCCTACTGCGGTATAGGTATTCCCTACCGCGGTATCGCCACTGGCAAGGTTATTATCCCCAATCCATTTCACATCCATCAGAGTCAGATATATACCGTCCTCCCAGATGCTTTTTGGAATCTGGCTAAAATCCATGGAAGACAGATTATAATATGTTCTGCTGCCATGCTTCGTCTGGTTCTTTGTGGTGTAGCCGGAAACCGTATAGTTGATACTTCCTTTCTCTGCCTTCAATGTAGCCTGATAGCCTTCCTCATCGGTATATTGCTTGGTTGCACCCAGCTTTTTCAATACAACCACATCATTCCGGGATGCTACCGTTGTTTCTTCTGTCTGTTTCACATCCTTCGTTAAGACCTCTACCACTGGCTTACTGGAAATATCAATCTGATGATATACCAGCCCGTTCAATTCAAAGGTTGTATCCATGGTATCAAAAATTTCTTCCGTATTATTGATGACGTACGTTTTCTTAATATAGGAATTCCCGTTTTTTTCATAGGCTTCCTCTAACGGCTTTGGTGCGGCAAATGCCATTGTGTTACAGCATAATACGCCTATCACAGCCATTGCTGCTATTCGATAACCTTTCACATCCTCAATCCTCCTTTTCAAATATCCGATACAGATAAAAAACAAGCCATTCGCAGAACAGAAAGAATAATACACTGCTGATGCCACAGGCCATTACTACGGAACCGGTAAACCAGAGTACATCAAAATATTGTCCGCAAATATAAAAAAGCAGCAGCAAACCGATGAAAATAAAAAAATCAGCAAAAAGCATGACAGCTGTCTGCTGCAGCTTTGGTGCATACCGTCTCTTCTGCTGATCGGATTGATACTGCTCTGTTATGATTTCTTTTGTGATGTCATATTCCGGTCTGATAGCCATTGCCTTTTGCAGCTTATCGCACATCGTGGGGAATAAAATGCTCGCCTCCTGATCCATCAGTATCTCCTCTGCTGCTATTGCTGCTCCCCAAGCCTTCCATTTTTTCTGTTTCCTAAGAAATCTCTTTTTTGCCGTCATTTTTCCATTCTCCCTTCCAGTAAATCATCCAAGGTGTGCTCCACTGTTTCACGGTATCGTGTATGGCAACATGTAAGGATGGAGAATAAATTCCCTTCCATAACATAACGCTCAATCTCTCTGCCAAAGGGCAGGATTCCATCAAAGCCGCCAATGGTTACATCCATTTCCTCATGCAGGGAATATGGTTTACTAAGTCCTTCCAACAGCAGACAATGCGTTAGCCGTCGGATTTTGTCCTGATACTGTTGGAAATAAAGCAGTCCCTTTACATCCGCAGTTAACAAACACGCCGTAACCTCCGCTTTTGCTGTCATTACAGTCTGAAAAGCATCCGTCCAGTCAGAGGTTCCGTCCCAGATTACCACCTCAGCCATACCATCCACAACGGTATATAGCTGCTGTATCTGCGCTGTGGTTCCTTCCTGTCTTTTCCGTTCATGTATCTGAAAGCCCATTACACCGATATTCGGAAATTCGCGCAGGATTTTGATTGCATCTGCGGTATGCTGCGATGTAATCTCTCCTGCATAAAGCGTTCCCAGTCCGTCTGTATCTGCATTTCCGCAAAAAAATGACAGCATCGAAATCCTGCTGTCTCCGCTAATCAGTAATGTCTGCCTGTTTCGTTTGCCTGCCGCGCTTGCCAGTGCTGCGCTGAATACACTTTTCCCACTGCCCGGACTGCCAATAATCAGGATATGTTTTGCCATAGATTCACCCCCTACTCAAAAAATGATTCCTGCTCCGCCAATAGCTTTTCTGCCAGTTCTTCATTGCTCCGCACAATAACCGATGCATAGAATACTGTTCTCTTCTGCCGTTTTACATACTGCTGCTGTTTTTCGTTCAATGCTACTGTTACTGCTACGGTATCTTCCGCTTTTTTCGGCGGCACAACAGACAGGATTCGGACGAATTGCAGCTCGGGGATGTCCTTCCATTTCTTATCAAACAGATTTATCTTTATCACATCGCCCGTTTCTGGGATTGGGTATTCACTGCCTTCAATCATCCTTAGTGTCATCAGCTGTGCGGTATTTTCATCCAGCAGAATATCCTTCGGCAGATCACCTTCTAACGGAAGCTGTGACAGCTTGGATAAAAAGAGAATGTCCTCCGCAACCAGATCCACAGCCGCATATCTGCCAATTACATCCTCTTCTGTCAGTACAATTCCTTCCGATAGCTGCAATGCGCCGACCGTAATCGGTTCTATATCCTTATCTGTCAGCTGTTCGCCCTTTTCCATGGTATGTAGCACACGGATTGCCTGCTGTTTCGGATAAAGCCGATGGGTAAATAACGGGACTGCAAGAAAAAGTAAAACGACTGCAAGGAGAAAGCAGCTTATGGCATAGTATAGTCTGCTTTTCATACGGTACACCTCAGATATTCTGACGGATGATTCTTGTAATAATCCCCACCGCAACGCCGTTTTCCTGATCCAGACGATTCACAACAAAGCTGATGTCATCATTCTTACCGGGTAATCTGTAATCGTTGCAGCTATGTGCAATGGCATTCACCCCATTAGACAGCCTTACAAAAATCACACCCTTATGAATATCCGTAATCCTGCCGGAATACCGTCCCTGTACCTTACATTCCTTCAGTTTTTCCAGTACTTCATTTTTCATAAGACGTTTCATATCGGCAGTGATTTTTACATTCATTGTCTCTGCATCCGATTCTACGGATGTAACTACCGCCATCACTCTGTCACCTACATGATACTTCTCCCTTGCATCGCCGACCCATTCCCATGCAATATCTCTGGCAGGAACTGCGCACTCTGCGCCAAATACCTCCAGACGCACTACCTTTTCCGCTACTGCGATAACACGCGCCTGCACAACTCTGCCTTCGGTAATCTGCACACTTCCGTTTTCATTCGGGAAATAGAACTTCCTGCGTTTTGCAAGCATTGCCAGTCTGCGGCTTGCCACAACACTGCGTGCAGTATCATCCAGTGCTATCAGGATAAAATCAATCTCGCAGCCAACCATGTTATTTAAAATACGAACCTGACGGCCCTTCATTTCTCCATAGCCGTTCTGTTCGGAAAGATTCAGCTCCATCTCACTGACAGGGATAATCATACGCTGTCCTTTATAATAAACCACTGCGATACTGCCACTGCTTGTCTCCTCTACACCGCTTAATACACCGGACAGTATCCGTTTACTGCGGTATGCGTTCTGCAGCTCATGCCAGAGGAGCTCCGCTTTATCCTCCTCTGTTTCGTATACTCCATTTGCATCGATTGTAAGTACCTGCTGCATTTCATGTAATGTTTTTTCTGCTTCATTTGCCATACTTATTTTCCTCCTTTATTTACTCATCAGTTCTTTCTTGGAAATCTGTACTGTTCTGCTCTTTGGTTTTTCCTCTTTTTTCTCCTGTATTGTATCTTCCACAGACTGCACAATAGAATCGTCTTCTTTTTCCTTTCTCCAGTCCGGGATATAGGCAGCCGCCTTACACTTTTTCAGCTTTCGGCTTTCCGGATGCCTGGTATAATCGAATTTTTTCACTTTAAATACATTCTGTCCGCGTAGTATAATCAATGCCTCATCCAGCGGCATCCGCAGCACCTCATCCGCTGTCATCAGTTTTCTGCGGCCAACAGAGTTGGTCTCTCTGTATTCCGGTGTGTAATCCGTCATCCGCATGGCATGCAGCTGCTTTGATTGGCTATTTACATCAATCGTTACCTCGCCGGTACGATTGGAGATAAAACGTGCAGTTACTTCATCCGTACAGCCCAGCGCTATCTGCGTGTCACAATTCCCCAGAATCTCCAGGTATTCATCATTGGGATAACGGTTCTTCAGCTGTGCTATATTCTGGAAAATAACAGAAATCCCGATATTTCTGCTGCGCACCGTTGAAATTTTCTTTTTAAAGTCATTGATAACGCCAAGGTTCGGGAATTCATCCAAAACGAAATTCACACCAATCGGCAGCTTTCCGTCTACCCCTTCTGCATCGGCATAACGCACCAGCTTAATAAACAGGAACGAAAAAAACAGCGAAGAAAGGAAGTCAAAGGTACTATCCTGATCGCTGCTGATACAGAAGAACGCGCATTTTTCCCGTCCCGGTCTGCTGAGGTCAAATTCATCCTGCGCCGTAATATCGCAGATAGACGCATTCTGGAACACCTGTAGCCTTGCACCCAGACCGATAATTACACCACCTCTCACCTTATCTCCTGCCTGCTGAAAAATATGGTAGGGTGCTTTTGCCGGATGTCCGCTTGGCAGTATCTCAAAACGCTGATTTAATTCATTCTCTGTCAAATCGGATAGCATCCGATATACTGCGCCTATGTTCCGCTCAGCAGGTGTCTTTTCATAGTCAACATATAAAATCAGTGCCTTTAGCAGATTCAGCTCCGAGGAATCCCAGAAATGATCCGTTTTTCCACCGCCTGTATTTTTGATAATCACATCCGCACAGATCTGTGCCATCATCTGATCGTGTGAAACCTCATTGATGCAGTTCCAACGGTCGCTATGCTCCGGCTGTACCAGATTAAAAACCCGAACGATATAGCCCTGCTCCTTCAGATACACCGACATATCCTCATACAGCTCGGATTTCGGATCGGTCAGAATCAGACTTTCCCCTCTTTTTACACTTTGGAAAATCATATTTCTGACAAAAGCTCTGGATTTCATACTGCCCGATGCACCAAAAACAGCGATATTACGATTCATCCTACTTGCGACAGGGATACTGACAACCGCACCGTCTATGGTTCCCAATATCGTTCCCTCTGTTTTCTGGATACCGGTAACATCCAACAGTTCCTTCATCCTTCGTTTATCCATAAATCGTGCTGTACCATAGCTGCCTTTTTCGGAGTAATGGAATTTCCGCTCCGTATCATAATCACCTTTTTCGCCCTTTCCGATAAACACTGCAAAAAGAACGATAACAGAAATCGCTAATCCAAGGAAAAACAGCACCTTTAACCCCATCAAGGAAAATGCTGCGCTGAGACATACAGATACTCCCTTTTGGGACAAGGACGGTGCAGTTCCGTCTCCTAGGATATGCCCTGCCTTCTGCCAGATGCTATAATTCTCTATCAACTGTGTCAGATAGCCCCCTGCATAAAGAACAGGAAATATCGCCATACAGACGTATCCGATCATCTTCATACTGCGCTTATTTATCTGCGAGGAAGTTTTTTCTGACGGTTTCCAGATTAACCGTCGAAATCTTTGTTTGTTCTCCACAATACTTCTCTATCGCCTCCTTCTGAAAATCAAAACAGATTGCCTCTCCCTGCACACCGAGATATGAAAGCTGTGTCTGAAACTGTATCAATCGTTTCAAATCACAATCAACACAAATCAAGGCTGGCTGTCCATTCTGGTTATAGCCATCTTGTATGATAAACGGCTGTCCTTCCTTTTGCTGTAAGTCCTCCGCCAAAACAGCCAACAGGCTTTGATAGGCTTCTGCATCATATATGAGCTTCAACAGCAGAATCCCATTCTCATCCAATGGTATAAAACAGAATCGTTGAAATGGTGCATTTAAGATAGTTACCCGCATTTTTGCATCCTCTAAGCATTGTACTGCCTGCTGCATTCCTCTGCCAAATAACAGTGCATTTGTACCGTTAAAGCAAAGCTGCTTTGAGCGCAGTATCGACTGTATCAGAATATCGGCTCTGTTTTCCACCGTTTCAAACCACTTGGGTACTGCCGCCTGCATGTTATAGCAAAGCCATACTTCTGCCTGCGAAAGCAAAACACCTGTCATTTTGGAGCTGATGATTTTCCTTGTGAAATCTGCCTGCGCCTTTACCTCCTTTGGATGAAAAAAAGCATCCTGCGAAAGCTCGCCTGACTGCATCGGGATATTTTCAAAGATTGGTTGTTTTTTACTGCGATCCATCAGAATCTCCGCCCGTTCCATAATCGCCAGTATTTCCGAAATGCAGTGCTGCCGTTGTCTTTGTGTTAAGCCTGCCCTGCGCATGGAAAAATCTGCACCGTCTGCCAGATAAAAAGAAAACCGTTCCCACTCTAACTGTAGTAGGGTTTCTTTCCCCTTTCGCATCAGACGATAACCCTTTACGCCATCCTTCTGATACTTGGATAGCAGTCTTTCCTCCAACAACCGCCGCAGCACCTTTTGCCGATAGCTTTCCTGCGGCAACAAAAGCGTCAATGCCTCCTCTGCACATTCACCGGATAATGCGACCAATGCCAATACCCGATAAGCCTGCGAATCCTTTGTAAGAATTGTCCTCACCTCCTTTCCGATACCATTCTCAACATAAGCTCCTAAACTATGCCAAAAACCTACCTACTCCTTTCTTTGAAAATATGGAACTTCATGAGAAAATCTCTATTTTTCGACATATCCGAAAAACCTATGTCAATTACCTTTTATTTTCTGACACGAAACCAGACCTATATCCGAGCTGATGATTACTCTGGTACAAGTTCTGTTTCCGCGTCTTGTGCTATAATGCAGTTCACAAAATGCGCCGCCATCGTCCAGAAGAAAAAAGCTGTTAATAATATCCAATACTTCCTTCGTCTCGATATTATCGTAATCTCTGATGCAATGGATGGGCGTATCTTCTGTATACTCATAAATAAACCAGATCAGAGCATACTCCAAACGGCAGATTGGATGTGCTACAGTAAATTCCTTTAAGGCGTAGGTTAGCGGCTCCAGAAGAAATACGGTATGGTTCCGATGACTTCGTTTTGGCATCAAATGCGGCAGAATCACTTCGTAGCCATAGGACTGCTCCTTAACTGTAATCCCCTGTGCCTCTGTGGCACAGCTTTGTACCTGTTCCCTGCCGTTCATCTGAAAAATGCTTACGATATTTCTTGTACTGCACGCAATACTTTCCGCCTGCCTAGCCATATCCAGACCAAGCCTTTCAAAATTTTCCGGGTATCTGACTGCATCTGTTGTTTCATAGGCACAAAAGTACAGTTTACAAGGGACTACACAGGGTAGGTATCTGACGGGAGGTGTACCGCCCGTCAGATTTTCCATGTGATATTCAAACTATCGCTTGTGGCGGCTATGGTGGTAATCATCAAATCCACCACACGCCGCTTGTCATCAAAGGATACATCCTCCCAAGTGTCGAGGTAGCCGGAAATCTGGCTGACCTGTTCCGGGCTGATGGCT